>Ga0315308_1000014_pt1 | contig 99670 bp, 105 predicted proteins | sample TDP3_MG_FD_203078 | JGI IMG/M metagenome (GOLD analysis project Ga0315308, IMG submission 203078) | Freshwater sediment microbial communities from Lake Towuti, South Sulawesi, Indonesia - TDP3 | ecosystem: Environmental > Aquatic > Freshwater > Lake > Sediment | place: Indonesia: South Sulawesi...
CGCCCCTCTGTCATGCATCGCCCCGGCCTGAATGAATCCTCCTGGTATTAGTGAACGAGGTGGAATAGCCGTCCCCAGCGGGGTAATTTTTTCAGGCTGTTCCACGACCAGTATATTATAAAAGCCTTTCCCTTGACCTCTTTCATATTAACAAATCCCCAGAACCTGCTGTCATTGGAATGATCCCTGTTATCACCCATCACAAAAAGGGAATCTTTTGGAACGGTGATTGGACCGAAATTATCCCTTTGCTTGCGTATCCCGGGGTCTCTATGCACGGCAAAGCTATCTTCCCAGGACTTGCCATTGATATAGACCTTTTTGTCCTTTATCTCTAAAAAGTCCCCCTCAATGCCTACAACCCTCTTTATGAAATCCCGCTGATCCCAAAAACTTTCCTCTTTATCCTCGGGTGTAACAAAAACAACGATGTCCCCCCTTTGCGGCTTCGCAAATTGGAACAATCTTGTATCTGAAAACGGGATCTTTGTCCCGTATATAAACTTGTTCACCAGGATATGGTCGCCTATCAAAAGGGTCGGCTCCATGGACGCCGAGGGAATTTTGAATGCCTGGATGACAAATGTTCTCAAAACCATGGCAAGCGCAACAGCGATAAGAATGGACTCCACATACTCCCTTGCAACCTGAGAACGTGTCTTGCCTCCTGGTTTGGCAATTCCGTTATTTGTTTTGTCAGCGTCCATTCCTATGATTCCGATTCCACCTTGAGAACTGCAAGGAATGCCTCCTGGGGAATCTCCACCCTTCCAACCTGTTTCATCCTTTTCTTTCCCTCCTTCTGTTTCTCAAGAAGCTTCCTCTTCCTGGTAATATCACCGCCATAGCATTTTGCAGTAACATCCTTCCTCAATGCTTTCTTCGTCTCTCTTGCAATAACCTTTCCACTGATGGCTGCCTGAAGGACTACTTCAAACATCTGGCGGGGGATCACCTTCCAGAGCCTCTCCAGGAGATCTTTGCCCCGGTAGTATGCCTTCTCCCTGGGAACGATAGAGGAGAGCGCATCCACCGGCTCGCCGTTCACAAGGATTTCAAGCTTGACCATTTTTGATTCCCTGTGCCCGACGAGGTCGTAATCCAGGGACGCATAGCCCCTGCTTACACTCTTCATTCTATCGTAGAAATCCAGAATGATTTCGTTGAGGGGAAGCTCATATACGATCAGCGCCCTCCCCTTGCTGAGATACCTGATCTCCTTCTGGACGCCCCTCCTGCCCTCGCAAAGCTTGAGGATGGCCCCGATATACTCCCCTGGAGTATAAATGGATGCCAGGATGATGGGCTCCTCAACGCTCTTTATCTCTCCCTCCGGAGGAAGGCGGGAGGGATTGTCAACGGTCAGAAACTCCCCGTCTTTCGTCATGACACGGTAAATAACCGTTGGAGAGGTTGTGATCAGGTTGAGCTCAAACTCCCGTTCGAGTCTTTCCTGGACGATCTCCATATGAAGGAGGCCAAGGAATCCGCAGCGAAACCCAAAACCAAGGGCTGTTGACCTCTCGGCTTCGTATGTGAAAGATGAATCGTTGAGTCTGAGTTTTTCCACAGCATCCCTAAGTGCCTCATACTGCCCCGGCTCCACGGGATAGAGGCCGCAGAAAACCATTGGCTTCACATGCTTGAAGCCCGGCAAAGGCTCAGGCGCAGGCCCCACAGCCCCTGTGATCGTGTCCCCAATCTTCGTATCCTTCACCTCTTTAATTCCGGCAATGACCACCCCAACTTCTCCTGCTGTCAATTGCGAGACCTCTTTGAAACCCGGCGAAAGCAGACCAAGCTTCTGGATCTCAAAGACCTTTGAGCTGGACATGAGCGCAATCTTCATTCCCTTTGTCATGGTCCCCTGAAAGATCCTCACGAGGACAATTGCCCCCTGATATGTATCAAACCAGCTATCAAAGATCAGGGCTTTGAGCGGACCTTTGGGATTTCCCTTAGGAGGCGGGATAATATTTACGACTGCATCCAAAACATCCTTAACGCCCCGGCCCTCTTTTGCACTGACCAGAAAGGCATCTTGCGCCTCAATCCCAAGCAGGTCCTCAATCTCTTTTTTCACCTCATCTGGATGTGCAGTTGAAAGGTCAATCTTGTTCAGCACCGGTATCACGGTCAGGCCGCTGTCCAATGCAAGAAAGCCGTGGGCCAGGGTCTGGGCTTCTACGCCCTGAGATGCATCAACAACCAGGATCGCCCCTTCACATGCGGCAAGAGACCGTGAAACCTCATAAGAAAAATCCACATGCCCGGGAGTATCTATAAGGTTCAGGATATACTCTTTGCCATCCTTAGCCTTGAAAGGCATCCTGACAGAGGAGGCCTTGATTGTAATACCCCTCTCTCTTTCGAGATCCATTTGATCGAGAAACTGCTCAACCCTCTGATCCACGCTGAGAAGTCCGGCTATCTCAAGAAACCGGTCAGCAAGTGTACTCTTCCCATGATCAATATGGGCAATTATGCAGAAATTCCTGATATTGTCCATAAAGGATATTCTATCACATTAAAAAAAAGTGTCCCATGACGGGACAATAATCTGGCAGCGACCTACTCTCCCCTCCACCGAAGCGAAGAGTACCATCGGCCCTGGAGGGCTTAACTTCCGTGTTCGGAATGGGAACGGGTGTTACACCTCCGGTATGGCCGCCAGAAACTTAAGAATATTGCGAGAACTTTCTGTTTAAGGGACTCAAATTACGGTCAAGCCTCACGGTCTATTAGTATCGGTTAGCTCAACTCCTTACGGAGCTTACACACCCGACCTATCAACCTCGTAGTCTCCGAGGGACCTTCAGTCCGCTTACGCGGAGGGAGATCTCATCTTGAGGTGGGTTTCCCACTTAGATGCTTTCAGCGGTTATCCCTTCCGAACATAGCTACCCAGCGCTGCAGCTGGCGCCACAACTGGAACACTAGAGGTTCGTCCATCCCGGTCCTCTCGTACTGGGGACAGATCCTCTCAAATCTCCTACGCCCACGACGGATAGAGACCGAACTGTCTCACGACGTTCTAAACCCAGCTCACGTACCGCTTTAATGGGCGAACAGCCCAACCCTTGGGACCTACTTCAGCCCCAGGATGCGATGAGCCGACATCGCTGTCGAACTTCATTCCGTGATTTCTCACGGCATAGACTATATCTTCATCTCACTCCGGACCTTAGCGTGTTTGGCGCATAGTCTCGGTTGGTATAGCGAGCGTCGGCGTATTGCCTCAGCATTAAAGCCTGAAGCCTCCCCTTTCGGGTCAGTCGTTACGGGGTCATCCATCAACTTGTATCGAAATTTATTACCAAATTGATGTGAGACTTCCCACGGTGTTGCCGGGTGGCATATTTTATTATACCACTGACGGGTTCACCGTTATAAGCCGAATTTTTGGTAGAGCATCGCTGCTCCAGCACCCCGATATTTTAAGGTGCCAAACCTCCCCGTCGATGTGAACTCTTGGGGGAGATCAGCCTGTTATCCCCGGCGTACCTTTTATCCGTTGAGCGATGGCCCTTCCATGCGGGACCACCGGATCACTAAGGCCTGCTTTCGCACCTGCTTGGCATGTCTGCCTTGCAGTTAAGCTCCCTTATGCCTTTGCACTCCACGGCTGATTTCCAAACAGCCTGAGGGAACCTTCGCGCGCCTCCGTTACTCTTTGGGAGGCGACCGCCCCAGTCAAACTACCCACCAGACAGTGTCCCCTGGACGGATAAATCCAGGGTTAGAACACCGAAACGACCAGGGTGGTATTTCACCGACGACTCCATCCGCCCTAGCGGGCGGACTTCAAAGTCTCCCACCTATCCTACACAGATCGCCCCGAAATTCACTGCCAAGTTGTAGTAAAGGTGCACGGGGTCTTTTCGTCCAATCGCGGGTAGGCGGCATCTTCACCGCCACTACAATTTCGCTGAGCACCTGGCTGAGACAGCGGAGCAGTCGTTACGCTATTCATGCGGGTCGGAACTTCAACCTTATCCTCTGTTTCCAGAGGGGTTAGACTATACCTTTATCTCAGAGCGAAGATACTTTTTCTTTCCGGAATTGTTCAGTCCTTCCGCCAGCCTGACAATCTTTAGAAAGCCTTCTTTTCTCAAGTGTTTTCCTCTTTCCATTATCGAACAAATCTCCGCGAATTTCTGAAAATCCCTCTGTTTTCCAGAGAGAAGCGGATAGCTATGAAAATGGGGAATAACCCTCTTTACGAGATCAGATATGCTTCTGATTTCATACTTAAGCGTTTTATCTGATCTATCTGGCCTGATTATCCCGCATCCAAAATGAGCCATAAACATATCCAATAGCTCAGCTCGGTCACGGTTCTGGCTTACGGAGAAACTTGGCCGAATATCCCATCCAAATCTGTGCCGACGGCTTTTGTTGAAACTCACACAGAAACAACCCTCACCATCAGCGAATCCGGAGAGATATGCCAACAACTCTTTACTATTTGTTCCTCGTCTTCTGAGACACTGGCGTATTGTAGTGCTCACAACATGGCCTCCTTTCTTGAGACACTACCTCGGGCTTTGCGCCCTCAGTCGTTACAGGGCTAATCCGCTTTATGCGGACAGCTTCCCTCGGTATTACCCTTCCGCCCCTGGCGGATTAGGGCTCCACCGATATGAGCCAGTTTTTCATGCGGAATCACTTCCGTAAGGGGCAAGTAATTAACTTACCCGACAAGGGATTTCGCTACCTTAGGCATTCTTGTTAACTATATGTCGCCATATAGATCGGACCATCTCTTCATCCACTTTCAAGTGGAGTCTGGCGTATGGCCTCTGAGGATTCTATCTATAACCTCCTTGAGCGTTCTCTTCCGCTCCTTCCCCTTTCCGAAAGGATTCATCGCATAAGCTTTCTCAACAATGCGAGCCATTCCTTCAGGGGTCCAATGTTCCTTGCGTCCCATGGCCTCAACTATCTCTTTGAAGCGCCGATAAATATGCAACTTCGACGAGAAGACCATGTATTTGTCAATAAAGGGAAGCACCTTTTCTTCAATACTGCGCCGACTCGCTATTGAATAAACCAGAACACTCTCATTCCCTGGTTTTGGTGAAATCCTACCTGTCCCAAACACTTCTTGAGCTAAATGCAATAACTTTATTCCACTCCGATGTTGATACAGGAAGAATTCAGGATCCACCAAATAGCCAAATCTTGCAGTCGGGTGCTCTTTAATGGAAACGCATACGCTTCCTTCTCCCTCAATGACACCAGCAAGGAACCAATTTTTGGTTTCAGTTGTAGATAGCCTTTCCTGCTGATTAGCTGCACTCATAGATTATCACCTCCTCGGTACTATGAGATACTCAGCCGTTCCAGCATATAGCCAGATTTTATAACGGCCGTTCAGGCAGCTGAACCACCGTTATAGTTACGGCCGCCGTTTACTGGGGCTTTGGCTTGGCGCTTCGCTCCCCTTGCGGGGAACTGACACCTCCCCTTAACCTTCCAGCACTGGGCAAGCGTCGGACCATATACATTCTCTTTCGAGTTAGCATAGTCCTGTGTTTTTAGTAAACAGTCGCTGCTCCCATTTCTCTGCGATCCCGATATGCTCCAGGAGTAAATCCCTTCACACATCGAGACACTCCTTCTTCCGAAGTTACGGAGTAATTTTGCCGAGTTCCTTAGCCAGGTCTCACTCAAGCGCCTTGGGATTCTCTCCCTGCCTACCTGGGTCGGTTTACGGTACGGTCGCCAAAATGTCTTGCTAGGGGGTTTTCTTGTAAGTGTGGGCTCAGTCAGTTCCCTCGATGTTGCCATCGAAGTCCTTATCACCCCTCAGGGACGGTTCTTCACCGACCTCCCGGATTTGCCAAGGAGGTCCCCCTACAGGCTTGAAGCCCGTAATCCAACACGGACATGACCTACCCTACTTCGTCACCCCATCGCTCTCATCCAGATTGCTCCGGACATCGTCACTCCGGCGGTAGCCGAATATTAACGGCTTTCCCATCACCTACTCCTTTCGGCCTCGGCTTAGGGACCGACTAACCCTGGGAAGATTAACTTTACCCAGGAAACCTTGGGCTTACGGCGACCCGATTTTTCATCGAGTTTATCGCTACTTATGTCAGCATCATCTTTTCTCTGGCATCCACCCCTCCTTCCGGTAAGGCTTCACTTACCAGAGAATGCTCCCCTACCACTCCATCCGCCTAAGGCGGATGAAATCCGCAGCTTCGGTAACGGACTTGAGCCCCGGTAAATTTTCGGCGCAGACTCACTCGACCAGTGAGCTGTTACGCTTTCTTTAAAGGATGGCTGCTTCTAAGCCAACCTCCTGGCTGTCTGAGCAAATCTACATCCTTTCACACTTAGTCCGTATTTCGGGACCTTAGCTGGCGGTCTGGGTTATTTCCCTCTCGACTATGAAGCTTATCCCCCACAGTCTGACTCCTGCAGTAACTGACACCGGTATTCGGAGTTTGGTTGGGTTTGGTAGTCTTGTAGGACCCCTATTCCATCCAGTGCTCTACCTCCGGAACAGAATCTGCAAGGCTATACCTCAATATATTTCGGGGAGAACCAGCTATCACCAGCCTTGATTAGCCTTTCACTCCTACCCACAGCTCATCCGAGCTGTTTTCAACCAACACCGGTTCGGGCCTCCTCCGCCTTTCACGGCGGATTCACCCTGGCCATGGGTAGATCGACTGGCTTCGGGTCTACTCCCTGCGACTGATCGCCCTTTTAAGACTCGCTTTCGCTACGGCTCCTCCGCTGTGCGGATTAACCTTGCCACAGAGAGTAACTCGCTGACTCATTAAGCAAAAGGCACACGGTTAGGCGTTCCTCCTGTCTTGCGACAGAAAGCATAGCCCTCCCATTGATTGTAGGCATACGATTTCAGGTTCTTTTCACTCCCCTCATCGGGGTTCTTTTCGCCTTTCCCTCGCGGTACTTGTTCACTATCGGTCGTCAGAGAGTATTTAGCCTTGGAAGATGGTCCTCCCGGATTCCTACAGGATTGCACGTGTCCCATAGTAATCAGGATCCCTGCCCAGGAAGCTCCACACATATTCGGTTACAGGACTATCACCTTCTGTGGCATGCCTTTCCAGACACTTCACCTATGTATGGAGTTTGTAACTTCCCGACTCCTCCGTGAAGGAGTCCGGCAGAGCCCTACAACCTCCGGAAGAAAACGCTCACGGGCTATTGTTTCCTCCAGATTTGGGCTATTCCCTTTTCGCTCGCCGCTACTGGGGGAATCTCGGTTGATTTCTGTTCCTGAGGGTACTGAGATGTTTCACTTCCCCTCGTTCGCTTCCCTTGAACACAATCAAGGGATGTTTGCCGTTACCGGCAGACGGGTTTCCCTATTCGGAGATCCCCGGATCAAAGCCTGCTTACGGCTCCCCGAGGCTTATCGCAGTTAGCCGCGTCCTTCATCGCCTTCTGACGCCAAGGCATCCTTCATATGCCCTTAGTAGCTTGACCGTAAACTTGAGTGCCTTAAACGAAATTGAAACGAATTGAACACGAGTTCTCACAATATTCAATTGTCAAAGACCAATTAACACCCTCGCACTTTGTACGAAGGTAAATCAATTATCATACCCTACGATACCCTACCTACCTCTTCTAAGTCAAGCATGGTGGAGGTAGCCGGAGTCGAACCGGCGACCTTCTGGTTGCAAACCAGACGCTCTCCCATCTGAGCTATACCCCCATCACACGATCAATGTATTGCTTCACATCCTCAAATCGCTCCGCGATGAGTGCGTAATCAATTAAGCCATCGTAATAGCCGTCAATATGAAGATCGACATATACAGCGTAATATATCTGTCTGAGCTCCTTATCTCCATATCTTCTCACAAAATACCGCAAGCCCCTATGAGTCTCAGGGAGCTTCTCCTCTCTTACCCCTTTTGAAATAAGCAGGGCCTTTGTGGCCTCTATAATGGCAAGCCATCCCTTCCCGCAGGCATCCCTTGCAAGAATCTCGTCCTTCCGTTTCCGGGCCTTTTCAAGCTCTTCCAACCCTTTTTCGTAGGCTTTCTCAGCCTTTCTTAAATATCCATTCTTTAACATCCTTTTATCCATTTTCTGTATATTTTGAGTAATTAAATTCATCAATTAACTTTAGAACCGACTTCTCTGAATCTCTGCAACACTTATAACCTTCAACTTTCTGTTTCATCTCTTTTATTTTTTTGCAGAATTCGATATATTTTCCAGCAGGGTTGCTGTTATAGTAGCATTTATAATGTCTTGCTATCTTCTCATCCCAAAGAGGAAAAAAATTAGGGGCTAATATATGTAAAGCCTTGGCTACTGCCACAGGACTTTTTGTTCCCTTCTTCTTACCAGATCCTCTCTGCAAGGCACGAAGGAACTCATCAAATAGATTCTGTATTTCCTTCATGTCAGACTCGGACAAACTATCTATCTCTCTTTCTCTAAAAGCTTTTAATTCTTGGAGGTTCTTGTCAATACATTCCTCAAGTTTATAAAAATCAAAATTTCCGAACCTATAAAATGCCTGATTCCATGTCAATAATAGGACACCTAAACCATCAGCCATATCCGTTGCCTTACCCCAATAATATTTGGTTAAAAATGTTGCTACTTTATACATAGCATCACGTTTTTCGTGTTTTTCATATTCCTTAATACCCCTATAAAATTCTTCTTTGGATAGATTTTCCATGTCGCTTATTACCCATTACCCCTTAATTCTTTATGACGAAAACATTCTCCTTGCATTTTATCACCCTTCATCCGATTATCCTTCGTTGTAAGAAATCCCTGATCCGCTTTTGCCCCATCGCCATTCAATCTCGTATCGGGCTCACTGTATCGAAGATACTAATTCGATCAAGTTCGTCAGACTCGATATCAGCAGAATCTCCTGATATATATTCCTGAAATCGTGCCTTCTTACCTATACCAAGTCGCCCAATAATTGAAATAATCATCCCCATTTTGATTCCTTCACTGTCGTAAAGAGAAAACTCAAGAAACACGCTCTCCAATGGGCGAGACGACCGATTCTTAACGATACCATTAAGATAACCTCCAAACATCGGAACCCAATATTCAACATCGACATCTTCTGACGAACACAGCCAATATCGAGAATATCCATGGCCCTTTGGACGGCAACGAACATCATCTCCTTGAATATCACGCGATAGTAAAGACGTAGAGTGAAACATAACAATCAAAAACCCAATAACAGCCATCTTAATCCTCATGGTCCCCTCCATATTATTATACAGAAACTGACCTTTATAAGAATTTTCGCACCCGTATATCTCCCTTTTTCTACACGAGCTTCAAGTCTATAAGTTCTTTCCGTACCCTGACATCTTCCTTCTCAGGAACCAGTTCAATCTTCCACAACTGCATTGCATCAGAGCCGAGAACAATCTCCTCAGCGAGGTTCTTTGCCACCAAAAATTGATGAAATATCATCACGCCCTTGAGCTTGATAAACAAAGCCACAAACTCATCTACCTTCAGCCTCCCTTTCTCATCCCCGAGCCTAAAAGTATATGGATACGGGCTCCGATGGAGGGTGGCGATTTTCTTAACAAAATCTCTCCGAACCAGAGATCTGGACGCCCCTGTGTCAAATAACACAATGCCGTCAGCTTTTCCTTTGTCGCCCTGTATCTCCAATTTTTTTACTATATCTCCCATTCTGAAATCATCCTTCCTGTGTAATAGTGGGCCTGGTTGGAATTGAACCAACCACCTCACCCTTATCAGGGGTGCGCTCTAACCAACTGAGCTACAGGCCCGCCTTAAAGCACCCCCACATCTACGGGCACCCTTTAGATAATAAAAAAGGCGAGGCGACCCACCTTCGGTGTGTGCCCGCGCCTTGCCTTCACACAAAAACGAAGGGTGTCTCCTTCTCAGATCAATGATCCCCGTAATATGCGATGATTTTTATATCCTCCTCTTCTTTCCTCGCCTGTTTTGGTCTTTCAAAACTAAATAGTGGGTTTACGCTTGCGTTTTGTGTCTTATTTCTTGTTTCTTGTTAAGGAGTGTAACTCCTTAGAAAGGAGGTGATCCAGCCGCAGGTTCTCCTACGGCTACCTTGTTACGCAACCTTATCCCTGATTACTCAGGGGGTCGGACTATATCTTCATCCTGCTTTTGCAGGAGCCAACGTGTAGTCTCTACGGGGTTGAACCAGCTTGTATGCCATGCATGGAACTTCATCTCCATATGGTTTAACAAGCCCTTCAAACGCCGAATATCCTTTGGTCGGAATATAGAGCCTCGCTCCATGTCCATCATTATGGATGCGACTCTCAACCTCCAACCCGGACAAAATCCCCGCAAGCCGCTCAATACTTTCTTTACTGAATCCATGAACTGATATGGTCACCGTATTATGGATACGATTTCCATCATCCATGAACCATATCGCAACACTCATTGGGCTTATCCACTTTGCCAATGTCGCAGGAAATTCCTTCTTCCCGCTACAATACATTTCTTGATGCCATTGGCTCAACTCTGGATGCCCTACGGTTCCGAATCTCCATGATCGGTGCTGCGGTACAGGTCTTGGCGCCGTTAAGCATATGGATCGAAGCATTCTATATTTCCAATCCACATACTGCTTATGTGACGCTTTATGCTCTATCCGCAGTCTGTGATACTTACCGGAGCGTGACAAAGTCCCATCTCCCAATAAGCATCCCATTACAACCTCTCTCTGGAAATCCGTCAGCCCACGACTTTTGAGCCCTTGCGTAAATCTTGTATTCGGCATTTTAGGCCAACTTCCCTCGGTATTGCCCTTTCCGTCTGAGGCGGATTAGGGGTTCACCGATACAGTTGGATTTTACCCTGGAATTACTCCCAGGGGAAGCCGTTCGTCCGCGGGTACCCGCTAAAAAGCGGGTGGGCGGACGGGGTGACTTCACCCCAATCACCGGCCATACCTTCGGTCAACACGAGGTTGAACTTCTGGTACAACAGGCTTTCGTGGTGTGACGGGCGGTGTGTACAAGGCCCGAGAACGTATTCACCGCGCCATGCTGATGCGCGATTACTAGCGATTCCGCGTTCATGGAGGCGAGTTGCAGCCTCCAATCCCAACTGAGGCTGGTTTTATAGGATTGGCTCCCCCTCGCGGGTTTGCAGCCCTCTGTACCAGCCATTGTAGCACGTGTGTCGCCCTGGACATAAAGGCCATGAGGACTTGACGTCATCCCCACCTTCCTCCTCCTTACAGAGGCAGTTCCCTCAGAGTGCTTCCGCGAACGGTTAGCAACAGAGGGTAGGGGTTGCGCTCGTTGTAGGACTTAACCCGACATCTCACGACACGAGCTGACGACAGCCATGCAGCACCTGTGCTGGCTCTCCTTGCGGAGTCGCTTCCCTTTCGGGTCACTACTACCAGCATGTCAAGTCCAGGTAAGGTTCCTCGCGTATCGTCGAATTGAACCACATGCTCCACCGCTTGTGCGGGCCCCCGTCAATTCCTTTGAGTTTTAGCCTTGCGGCCGTACTCCCCAGGTGGGCCACTTAATGCGTTAGCTTCGGCGCTCCTCAAAAAACTGAGGAACACCTAGTGACCATCGTTTACGGCGTGGACTACCAGGGTATCTAATCCTGTTTGCTCCCCACGCTTTCGCGCCTCAGCGTCAGTATCGTTCCAGGAGACCGCCTTCGCCACGAGTGTTCCTCCCGATATCTACGAATTTCACCTCTACACCGGGAATTCCATCTCCCCCTCCCGTACTCTATCCGTGCAGTATCAGATGCCCTTCCTCCGTTAAGCAGAGGGATTTCACATCTGACTTACACGGCCGCCTACGCGCCCTTTACACCCAGTGATTCCGAACAACGCTTGCACCCTCCGTATTACCGCGGCTGCTGGCACGGAGTTAGCCGGTGCTTCCTCTGGGAGTACCGTCACCCCGACAGCGTATTAGGCTGTTAGGGCATCGTCCCCCCTGACAGAGCTTTACAACCCGAAGGCCTTCTTCGCTCACACGGCGTCGCTGCGTCAGGCTTTCGCCCATTGCGCAATATTCCCCACTGCTGCCTCCCGTAGGAGTCTGGACCGTGTTTCAGTTCCAGTGTGGCTGGTCATCCTCTCAGACCAGCTACCCGTCGTAGCCTTGGTAAGCCATTACCTTACCAACAAGCTGATAGGACGCGGGCCCCTCCTTTAGCGATACCCGAATTGCTTCGAGGCATCTTTAACCCCTGATCATGCGACCTGTGGTCTTACGGCGTATTAGCCCGCCTTTCGGCGGGTTATCCACCTCTAAAGGGCAGGTTACCCACGCGTTACTCACCCGTTCGCCACTTTACCGCCCTGCCTTGCGGCAGGGTTTCTCGTTCGACTTGCATGTGTTAGGCACGCCGCCAGCGTTCGTTCTGAGCCAGGATCAAACCCTCAAGTTAGATCCGAATTAATCCGCAGGCTTATCACCCACTATTTAGTTTTCAAAGACCAAAAAGCTTAGTGTATTAATATATGCACATTTTCAAAACAATGTCAAGTGGGGCAAGAGTTTCCCAATTTTTTTATAAGGGCGAAGTCAATTGGCCGGTCTCCTTTGTAACCATCCTCTTGGGGAAAAGCCCACTCCTGGCCCCCGCCAGAATCCAATAGATCCCGTCCACCATGGCATAATACTTGAACTCGGGAATCTCAAAGAATCTCTGGGCCTTCTCGAAGATCCTGGTGAGCAGCACTCCCCAAACACCTCCTTGAACACTTCCTCCCGCTTCCTCACTACCTCCTCCTCTAACCAGTTGATGTCTGTCCTCTCTAAGAGTATCGTAATCGTGAGGGAAATCGTCATTTCTTTCATAGGGCTTGCCTCCTTTCGTGTTTGTTTGTCTCACAAAAGGATACCGTAAGCCCTATTTTTTATCCCCTCGCATCCCTATATATTTGATGCTTCCTGGGATAACATGGGATAACAAGATCCTGGCATTATTATCCACACCCCTCCTTATGAACACCAAACATTATCACATAGAGCCTGAAAAAGCTTGCTGATATAACATGATTAAGGTAATATTTTATCCTGGAAATAGTGTCCAGTATATTATGAGAAAAATAAAGAACTTTGGATTAATTACAATAATCTCTACAACTCTGCTTTATTCAGCATTATCTATAAATCGTAACTATTTATGGAAAAATGAATATACTTTATATAGTGACGCAGTTGAAAAATCTCCCAATAAAGGAAGAACCCATGGTATTTTAGGACAAGCTTATAGGGAATATGGAATTTTGGATAAAGCTATTGAAGAGTTTAAAAAAGCAACGGTTGATATGTGTTTATATTGTTCAAGTGGGGCTGTCATAATAAATTTGCATAATTTAGCTGCTGCTTATATAGAAAAAGGAATGCTGGATAATGCACTTAATGAATATAATAGATTACTAAAAAACTTTCCATTAAACACTATAATTATTAAAGTTAGCACTCAACAAGCAGAAATTAAAATAAAAAACTTATATTCCGATATTTATGGCAATCTTGCCTTAATATATCATCAAAAAGGAGAAAGCGATAAAGAATTTTATGCTAAAAAACTAAGTACTTTATTGAAAGTTAAAAAACTATACTAATTTATTCAGTCCTTAAGGCTCCTGACAAAGGCCCCTATCCTGCGAGGGAGGCCTCGCCCCCCCTTCTCGATCAATGAAACAAGCGCACTGCCGACCACAGCCCCATCGGCCACATCCAATACCTCCTTGACCTGTTTTGAAGAGGATATCCCAAAACCCACTGCCACTGGCAGGGATGTGTGCTTTTTGATCCTTTTCACCATGGGGCCGATATCTTTTGACAACTTCTTCCTTGCTCCTGTCACCCCTATAAGGGAAACATAATATATAAATCCCGAACTTACACTAACTACCCGCTTGATCCTCTCGTCTGTGCTGGTGGGGGCAAGTAGAAAGATGGTGTCCAGTCCGCAGGCCCTGGCGCCAGCCACAAATTGACCAGCCTCTTCGGGAATCAGGTCGCACACTATGGTTCCATCCACGCCTGCCCCAACAGCATCTTCACAGAACCTATCTGCTCCATAACGAAAAATGGGGTTGTAGTAGCCCATAAGAACGATGGGAACCTGAGTCCTCTGCCTGAGATCGGAGACCATCTTGAGAATCTTCGCAAGGGTTGTGCCCGCCCTCAGCGCCCTCTCACCTGCCCTCTGTATCACAGGCCCATCGGCAATAGGCTCTGAAAAGGGGACTCCGAGCTCTATGATGTCCGCTCCTCCATCTTCAAGGGCAAGGACATATTCCCCTGTCTTCTTCAGGTCCGGATCTCCGGCCATGATGAAGGCAACGAGGACTTTCTTCCGATCAAATGCTTTAGCGATTCTTTTCATGTTGTTGGATAATTGTCACATCCTTGTCTCCTCTTCCCGATAGATTAAGGATTACAACAGAGCCGCGCTTGATTCTGCGTGCATTCATCTTGAGAAAGGCAATTGCATGTGCAGGCTCAAGCGCAGCGATGATCCCTTCCTTATTAGAGAGATAATGAAATCCCTCCAAAGCCTGGTAATCTGTCACAGCTTCAACGGAGATTCTTCCCATCCATTTCAAATGGCTCAGCTCCGGGCCCACGCCAGGATAATCGAGCCCTGCGGAGACGGAGTGCGCAGGTTTAATCTGGCCGTCCTCGGTCTGAAGAGCAAGGGTCATGCATCCGTGTAAAACAGCAAGCGTCCCGGCTGTAAGGGAGGCCCCGTGCTTTCCGCTCTTCAGCCCCAGCCCGCCTGCCTCAACACCAATCATCTTCACTTTTCTATCCCGAACGAATGGATAAAAGAGGCCGATCGAGTTGCTCCCTCCGCCCACACAAGCAATTAGAACATCTGGAAACCTGCCCTCCAGTTTGCGGATTTGCCTTCGCACCTCTGTCCCGATGATCGATTGAAAATCCCTGATGATCATCGGATAAGGGTGAGGACCGACAACAGAGCCCAGTATGTAATGGGTCGTCCTCACATTTGTGACCCAATCCCTGAGTGACTCGTTTATGGCATCCTTGAGTGTCCGGGTTCCCTGCGACACAGGAACAACCCTGGCGCCGAGAAGTTTCATCCGATACACATTCAATGCCTGCCGCTCAATGTCCTCCTCACCCATGTAAATGTCGCACTCAAGGCCAAGAAGGGCGGCCGCCGTTGCAGTGGCCACACCGTGCTGCCCTGCACCAGTCTCTGCTATGACCCTCTTCTTCCCCATCCTCTTCGCAAGGAGGGCCTGTCCCAGGGTGTTGTTGATCTTGTGTGCGCCTGTATGGCAGAGATCCTCCCTCTTGAGATAAACTCTCAGACCGAGGTCTTTTGAGATTCTGCTTGCAAAGAACAAAGGGGTCGGTCGCCCGGCATAAACCCTGAGGAGCGTGGAAAACTCTTTCCAAAAACCCTTATCCTTCCTCGCAGCACAATATTCCTCTTCAAGCTCATCGAGGGCAGGAACAAGGGTTTCAGGGACAAACCTTCCCCCGAATATCCCGAAATGGCCTTTTCTATCCGGCCAATTGTATTTGATGCTTGACATATGTCATAAATATAGTTGATTTTACTATTTGATTTTAAATGGGCGCTGTCCCTATTTAATTTCTATTTAATTTTTTCAATAAAAATTTTGAGCTTTGCGTGGTCTTTTATGCCGGGCTCTGATTCAACTCCGCTGCAGACATCAACGGCATAAGGTCTGACCTTCTCAATGGCTTCTGCGACATTCTCCGGATTCAGACCCCCTGACAGGATGATCTTCCCGAACTTCTTCGCCTCCACTGCAAGATTCCAGTCAAAGCTCTGTCCGCTTCCTCCATAAGCTTCTGTAGCGCTGTCCAGCAGAAATGCCATCACAGGATAGCGGGGCAGGCCCCGAATGCTCTCAGGACCTGCCACCCTAATAGCTTTGATCACGGGCCTGGACATCCTCATGCAGAATTCAGGGGTTTCTTCCCCATGGAGCTGCAGGACCCGAACGCCGGAGAAATACATGAACTCCATGATCTTGTCCATGGTCTCATTGACGAAAATGCCCACAGGTGTGACAAACGGAGGTAGCATGCGGATTATATCCCTTGCTCTAACCTTGGTGATGAACCTCGGGCTCTTCGGATAAAAATTGAACCCCAGGGCGTCTACTCCGAGCTCTACGGCCTTCTCTGCGTCCTTAAGCGATGTAATACCGCAGACCTTGACCTTTACCATCTTCAGCCCTCAACAGTCATGTGTAAGCTCCCTGTCCATTAACTAAACTTGAGGGAGTTTTTTGAGAGACTCCTCGATCTTGGCACTGGGTAAATCATAATCCTCAAGCTTACCTGCAAGGTAACTCTCAAAGGCCGAAAGGTCAAGAAGCCCATGGCCGCTCAAATTGAAGAAGATCGTCCTTTTCTTCCCCTCTTCCTTTGCCTTCTTCGCCTCATCAATAGCTGCGAGAATGGCATGGGCAGACTCAGGTGCAGGAAGTATCCCCTCGTGAAGGCAGAAAAGCTTGGCAGCCTCAAACACCGGGTTCTGGTTGTAGGCCACAGCCTCTATAAACCCCTCGTCGTAGAGCTGGCAGATGAGAGGCGAATCCCCGTGATACCTGAGGCCTCCGGCGTGAATTGGCTCGGGCACAAAGTCATGGCCGAGGGTATACATCTTGACGAGTGGTGTCAACTGGGCTGTGTCCCCGAAATCATATGCATATTTTCCCTTTGTGAGGCTCGGACAGGCCGTGGGCTCCACTGCTACAACCCTCACCTTCTTCCCGTTAAACTTGTCCCGCAGGAAGGGAAAGCTGATGCCGCCAAGGTTGCTCCCTCCCCCGCAGCAGGCAATGACCACATCGGGATAATCTCCCACCTTCTTGAATTGCTTCTGCGCCTCCAAACCCATGACGGTCTGATGGAGGAGAACATGGTTGAGAACGCTTCCCAGGGAATATTTTGTCCCTTTGTGTGTAACAGCGTCCTCAACTGCCTCACTGATGGCGATCCCGAGGCTCCCAGGGGAATTCGGATCCTGGGCCAGGATCTTTTGTCCGGCTTTTGTCTGGTCGCTCGGGCTTGGTATGACCTTTCCTCCCCATGCTTCCATCATTATCCTGCGGTAGGGCTTCTGGTGGTAGCTTGCCTTCACCATGTATACCATAACCTCAAGGCCGATGAGTGTCCCTGCGAGGCATAGAGCGCTTCCCCACTGGCCGGCGCCTGTCTCCGTAGCAAGCCTTGTCACACCCTCCTTCTTGTTAAAGTATGCCTGGGCAATTGCTGTGTTTGGCTTGTGGCTACCTGCCGGACTCACCCCCTCGTATTTATAATATATCCTTGCCGGGGTCTTCAGGGCAGCCTCCAGCCTGTGGGCGCGGTAGATCGGCGTGGGACGATAGAGGGTGTAGAGCTTCAATACCTCTTCCGGAATATCAATCCACCTTTTTGGGGACACCTCCTGCTCAATGAGGCCCATCGGAAATATGGGCGACAGGTCCTGGGGACCCACGGGCTTTTTTGTGCCTGGGTGCAGCACAGGGGCCGGCGGGTGAGGAAGGTCGGCCAGGATGTTGTACCACTTCTTCGGAATATCTTTCTCTCCCAATGTAATCTTCGTTTCCATTGATCCTCCTTTGTTATGTTGTTTTCCCAATCAATTCCTTAATCCTTTTCTCGATATCTGAGGCCTTCATAAACTCCTCTCCGATGAGGAAGGCGTCAACTCCCGCCTTCATCAGCTTCTCTATTTCGGCCCGATTAGTTATTCCGCTCTCACTCACTACGATACTCTCATCCGGGACATCCTTTACAAGATTAAAGCTTACATTGATGTCTGTCCTGAATGTCCTCAGGTCTCTGTTATTGATCCCGACTATCTCCGCACCGACACTTAGAGCCCTATCAAGCTCCTTAAGGGTATGAACCTCCACAAGGGGGTTCATCCCCAATCCTATTCCAAGCTCTATGTAGTCCTGCAGCTGTGCCTTCTCAAGGAGAGCTGTGATCAAAAGAAAGGCATCAGCCCCTGCGGCCCTGGACTCATAGACCTGATACTCGGAAACGATGAAGTCCTTCCTGAGTATTGGAAGCCTGCATGATTCTCTAACTTCATTTATATATCCAAGCTCCCCTTGAAACAGCCCCTCATCGGTCAGGACAGACAGGGCCGCTGCCCCTCCCTTCTCACAAGATTGCGCCAGCTCAGATGGTTTGAAATCTTTCCTGATGATTCCAGCAGAGGGAGATGCCTTCTTCAGCTCTGCTATGATCCGGCTGCTCCCATCCCGTGAGATGGCAAGGCCGAAATCACGCGTCGCCGGCATTTCCCTGACCCTATCCTTTAGCTCCTGGATAGGATGCTTCCCCTTCCTTTCTCCAACCTCCTCCTTCTTGCATGCAGCAATTTTAGAAAGGAAATCCATATTGCCTTCAGGCATCCCCAGGTGCTGCGATTCTAAGCCTATTGAGGACTTCCATGGCCCTCCCCGAGTCAATGGCCTCTGAAGCCATTGAGATCCCTTCCTTTACATCCGCTGCCTTTCCTCCTGCTACCAGGGCAAAAGCCGAATTGAAAACAACAATATCGCGGCGGGGACCCTTGTCTCCCTTCAGGATTTCAGATGTGATCTTTGCATTATAACCGGGGTCACCACCCTTCAGATCATCCGGTTGGCATGGCCTGAGAGAGAAATCTTCGGGCCTGACAGAATATGTTTCCACCCTTCCGTCTTTGAGCTCTGAGATCCGTGTGGGACCAGTCAAGGTGATCTCATCCAAGCCATCAAGACCGTGGACAACAAAAGCCCGGGTGCTTCCAAGACGTCCGAGGACGCGTGCAAGGGGCTCTGTCAGCTCCGCGCTATAGACCCCAAGAACCTGGCAGGTGGCTCGGGCCGGGTTCGTTAGGGGTCCAAGTATATTGAAGATTGTCCTAACGCCGATCTCCCTCCTCGGCCCTATGGCATGCTTCATCGCAGTGTGGAGGAGTGGAGCGAAAAGAAATCCAAATCCAACATCATTCATGCATGTCTCTACTACTTCTTTTGGTGCCTCAATATTTATGCCGAGGGCTTTAAGGACATCAGCGCTGCCGCACTGGCTCGATACAGAGCGGTTCCCGTGCTTTGCTACTGTAAGCCCTGCTCCTGCCACAACGAGTGCCGTGGTTGTTGAGATATTGAATGTATGGGCTCCATCGCCCCCTGTCCCGCAGGTATCCACAACTGCCCCAGATCGACAATTTACCCTTACTGCCTTCTCCCTCATGACCCTTGCTGCCCCTGTGATCTCCTCCACGGTCTCTCCCTTCATTCTGAGGGCCGTGAGGAATGAGGCTATCTGCGCAGGGGTGGCCTGTCCATCCATAATCTCGGCCATGGCCCCTGTCATCTCCTCTTCGGAAAGACTTTTTCCGCCCACGACCTGCGAGATGGCTTCCTTGATCACTTGGCACTCCTCATAAGCATAAAATTCCACAGGATGTTCTTCCCCGCCGCTGTAAGGATGGATTCTGGATGAAACTGGACGCCTTCAACGGGCATATCCCTGTGCCTGATCCCCATGATCTCCCCTTCCTCAGTGTAGGCGCTGATTTCCAGACAGTCCGGCAAAGATTTCCTTTCAAGAATAAGGGAATGATACCGGGTGGCCTCAAAGGGATTGTCAATGCCAACGAAGATCGTTCTTTCGTCGTGGTGTATGAGGGATGTCTTACCGTGCATAATCCTGTCTGCCTTAACAACTTTTCCTCCAAATGCCTCACCAATACATTGGTGCCCCAGGCATACTCCTAAAATTGGGATATGTCCTGAAAAATTTTTGACTACATCTACGGATATCCCGGCCTCTTTCGGAGTGCCTGGCCCGGGTGATATAACGATCATTCCCGGGTGCATCTTTTCTATCTCCTCCAGAGAGACCTTGTCGTTCCGAAAGACCCGTATATCCTCACCCATTTCACCGAAATACTGGACAAGATTATAGGTAAATGAGTCGTAATTATCAATGAGCAGAATCATAGCCCCTGGACAGCCCTGTTGACTGCAGCCATCATCCCACTGGCCTTGTTAACGGTTTCTTCGTATTCCCTTTTGGGATCGGAATCCGCTACGATCCCCGCCCCGGCCTGAATGTGAATTGTCCTGCCCTTGAACAGGATGGTCCTTATTACGATACCCATGTCCATGTTCCCCGAGAAGCTGAAGTATCCCACTGCACCGGCATAAGGACCCCTCCTTATCTTTTCCAGCTCTTCAATAATCTCCATGGCCCTGATCTTTGGAGCCCCTGTCACTGTTCCTGCAGGAAATGCAGCCCTCAGAACACTAAAACAATCCTTCCCTGGCTCAAGCGCCCCAACAACATTGGAAACAATGTGCATCACATGGGAATATCGCTCCACAGTCATGAAATCATTTACCTTCACTGTCCCGGGCCTGGAAACCCTTCCCACATCGTTTCTTCCAAGGTCAACGAGCATTATGTGCTCCGCCTTCTCTTTATGGTCATACAGGAGTTCCCTCTCAAACGACATGTCCTCGTTTTGGGTCTTTCCCCTCGGCTTTGTCCCTGCGATCGGCCTGAGCTCAATCGTGTTGCCCTCGAGCCGGACAAGGACCTCAGGAGATGATCCCACAAGCGTGATACCGTCAAACCCGAGATAGAACATGTATGGTGATGGATTTATTGCCCTCAAAGCGCGATATACTTGTATTGGATCCACTACGCTCTTAACGGTGAACCTCTGGGACAGAACAACCTGAATAATGTCTCCGTTGCGGATATATTCCTTTGCCCTTCTGACCATTCCCTGGAACTCATTGCTGGAATGGGTTGAAGAGAAAGCGATTTTTTTATTCCTTCGCAAAGAAGGAAGATGAATGGGTTTTTCGAGCATTCGGACAATTCCCTTGATCTTCCCTTTTGCCTGCTTGTAGGCCTTCAATGCATCCCTTTCCTTTTCCACAAAGGCATTGGACACGATCCTCAAGCGGTGCGTCATGTTGTCGAAGATTAGAAGTGTGTCAGCAATGACGAAAAATGTATCCCATAGATCTAAGTCATCCTTGGCCTCTACAGGAAGTTTCTCGAAAAACCTGACAGTATCATACCCTGCATAACCAACAGCTCCTCCGACAAACCGGGGCAGCCCTTCAACCGGGACAGGCCTGTATCTGGACATGAGCGCCTTCAATTCCATAAAAGGATCGCCTGAGACCCTTTTAATCCTCTTCTTTCCTCCTTCAATAATCTCAACCCGGTCCCCCTTGCTTCTGAAGACCGCCCTTGGATCGAAACCCAGGAAGCTGAACCTACCCCATTTTTCCCCGCCCTCCACACTCTCCAGAAGGAAGGGATACTCCCTTGTGGAGGCCTTCAGAAGGGCCGATACAGGGGTCTCCACATCGGCCAGAACCTCCTGATACACCGGTATCAGGTTGCCCTCCCTTGCCTTTTGGGCGAATTCCTCAAAAGATGGATAAGTTATTATCATTGCAAATAAAAAGGCCGTGGGCTTTGCCCACGGCCTGTGAATACTCCCTCCTTTTTTAAAGATCACCCACAGGCAGTGGGCGCACCCCCTCCCCTTGCAATGTTCCACGCAAGGGGGCCCGGCCTTCGCCATACCCACTGGTTCCAGGAATCTATCTGTGCGCTAATGCCCATGGTCTGTGACAAACTATATCCTATTCTTTTATTTTTGTCAACATTGGCGCGGGATTTGGGGATGCTTATGAAGTCTTTTTGCAATTCGCCTTGTTAGAGCTTAAGATTTACATATGCCCCTTAGAAGAACAAAAATTCACAGCCTGTTTAAAAAGGATAAGGAGGAATTCTTTAAAAATCTTCAAAGGATGTCAATAGAAAAAAGGTTCTCCCTTATCTGTGAACTCATTGACTTTTGCAAGGAATTTCGAGGAATGGCCCTCGGTCAATGGCAGATGAATTGGCCCAACAAGCAAAAGACCAGGAGCTAGTACCAATGAGCACAAAAAAGACACTGATAAAATTGGTAAAAATCCTGGAAGAAATGCGCAGGGGTGGCCTCATTAAGAATTATTCCCTTGCCGGTGGATTCGCCGCTATTGCATGGGGTATGCCAAGAACAACACTGGATATAGATGTTCTGCTGGATATGGACCTCAAAAAAATCAGAGAGGTCGTCTCATTCCTGAGGAGAAAAGGCCTGGATGTTCAGTCCCCGCTCGGAGAGGTGAAGATTACAGCCTGGATTGATGACACAAGAATAGATCTCATTCTCCCCTTTGAAAAAATTTTTATCGAGGCTATAAAATACAGCTTCCTCATTAAGATATGGGGTTATACTGTTCCTTCACTCAGACCAGAGTTCCTTATTTTGACAAAACTTCTCGCATTAAGGCATGAGGATATCGCGGATATTTCATGGCTTATGCAGAGTAAGGGCTTAAATGTCGGCAGGCTCAGAGCACTGGCCAGAAAATTCAACTTGCTGGGAAGGCTCAAAAGATTTCTCTAAAGCCTTACAGACTCACCTCTTCCTTATAGGTATACTCAAGGATATGCCAGGAGAGGCGGATTCATTGCAATGACGAAATTTTAGAGACCCTAATCCTCAGATTCATCCTTTTCTGCCCTGAAAGCCTTAAGGTCTCCGCTCCACTTACTGACCACATCCCCTGTGGTTGTATCAATTATTATATAGCCAACGATCCCGTTGAAACCTATGGTCTGATGGGCCCATGCAGCCGCCTGGTATCTTCCCACCTGACCAGGATCCCGTGCCTCGGCTCTAAGGCCATGAAAGAATATTGCTGTCAGCACCAAGAAAGAACCGATAAGCAAAATTTTCCATAGTTTGTCCATGCCTCCCTCCTTTCTATTCAGAACAAAACATCTTCCTCTATCCGATAAAGACCGCGCCATGCCTTTAGGGTCGCAGTTGGCTTGCCACCCTTGTAATTTATTAAGACATAGGTGAGCCTTGAATAACGTCCGAGGCTCCCAATGCTCAGGTTCACCATGTCGTTCCATGTCCCTGTATTGATATAGGTTCCCCCCTCAAAATGTTTTTTCCGATACCCATGTGTATGGCTGTATATTACCGTGTGATATCTTCCTTCATTAAGGATATTTCTTGCAGATCTCTCAGTAGAATTGTGGAGCCATGACTCCCTTATATTTTCAATTGATACATGGAACTTCTTTCGCCTCTGGATATCTTTGTGAAGGCGATTTCTTAAATAAAACATGACAAGTTTGTAGAGCATCTTCCAGAAAAAACGGAAGTCGTCCATAAAGGCCCATCTGAGGTAAATCCTGAATGGCTTCACAACATATATATATGGCCTCTCCTGGCGGAGGGGATCGAGAAAATCAAGAACAAAGTAGCTACCCCAGGAAAGGTTCTGGATGGGCTCACGATGATATCGGGACATTACGCTGATCTTATCGGTGTTGAACCTGTGGAGGATCTCATTCTGGTGCCCGTGCTCAACATAGAAACCATCAAAAGTATATGCGCGGTTAAATATTCGAATCCTCTTGCAGACCCGTTTTCTCAGGGCCTCCTGAACACCCGGCCAAAGCAGGCCCTGGTCATGGTTTCCAACAATGAACGAGACATGTCTTTTGCCGTAACAAAACTTTTTAAGGGCATCCATTACAACAGGATGTCCATCAATAATCTCCTTGATCGTAGCCACAGCCGATCGTTCCATGATGACATCCACATGACCCCCTTTTGGATTGAGAAGAAGGTTGAAGAAGTCCCCGTTAATAATAAGCTCGGTCTCGTAGTTCTTGTAATTGCCAGTGGAATAATAATCAAGAAACTCTGCAAATTTTTCATCGTAAATAAAATCCTCAACAGGATTGACCGACCCATCCTTCAGATACCTTCCCCTCCCAAGGTGAAAATCGCTGACGATAAGCTTGATCTTCTTCATGCTGGATGAAAATGGTTAAAGATCTCCTGAGCGAGATCCATCCCGACGAGAGGGACCTGAGCGATCTCATCAACCCCCGCCTCCTTGATCCTCTCCACGCTTGCAAAATGTCTCAATAGCTCCACCTTCCTCTTCTCGCCAATCCCCGCCACCTCGTCAAGCACTGAGGATAGGTCTCTCTTTTCCCTGAGCTTGATGTTGTACGAAACAGCAAAGCGATGTGCCTCGTCCCTTATCCTCTGAAGAAAAAGAAGCTCTCCTGAGCCCTCTTTCAAAGAGATGGGGTTCTTGACATGGGGAACATATACCTTTTCATCCTCCCCTTTGGCGAAGCTCACTGCGTCAATCCTTTTCCCCTTCTCCTCAAGGGCTTTCAGGGCTGCATTGAGCTGGCCCTTTCCTCCATCCACAATAACGAGATCGGGATTATCCCACGCCTCGGAAAATCTCCTGTAAAAGACCTCATACATCATACCGCAATCGTCTCTCCCATCAGCATCCTTGATCTTGAACCTGCGGTAGCCGTCCTTGAGAGCCTTACCATTCTCAAACATAACAAGTGAGCCAACCGCAAGAGAGCCGGAGATATTAGACATATCATATGCCTCTATCCTGCGTGGGGTAGTTTTCAGTCCAAGTTTATCCTTGAGCCTCCTGAGCATATCTTTTGTATCGTCCTCCTGTCCCTTTTCAGTCGTCAGCGAAGCACGCGCGTTCTCAACTGCCATTTTCACAAGCCTGTGCAGCTCTCCTCTTTTCGGGATAACGAACTTTACCCTCCCTCCCTTAAGCTCACCAAGCCTTTCGGCCAGGGCCCTCCCTCCCTCCAGTTTCTCCTGGAGTGCTATCTCGTCCGGGATCACATTGCACCCCTGAAAATAATACTGGTATAAAAAAGAAGAAATCGTCTCCCTGTCTTCGGGAAAGATAGTCTTGAGCACATACGCCTTGGCACCCAGAAGGACTCCCCTCCTCATGTTCAGAACCTGAATAGCCATGGAACCCTTGTCGCGATAGCCTGCAAAAACATCCATATCCTTTTCATAATAAAGCACAACCTTCTGTTTCTCTATTGTTTTCTGAACTGATGTAATGAGATCCCTGATCCTTGCAGCCTCCTCAAAGTCCTCTTTTTCCGAAGCCCGCATCATCTTCAGGACCAGGGCTTTTACGAGCTCGCTCCCCTTGCCCTGAAGAAAGAGGATTACATCATGGACATTTTCCATATATTGATCCCTTTTCACATAACCAACACAGGGAGCAGAACACTTCTTTATCTGGTACTGCATACAAGGCCTTGTCCTGTTTGCCAACTCATGATCCGAACAGGTCCTAAGCTGAAAGATCTTAAGAACAAGCTTTAAGGTTTCCCTGACCGCCTGTGATGAGGGATAAGGCCCGAAGATCATTGAACCGTCGCGTGCTGGCCTTCTGACAATATGGAGGCGTGGGAATTCATCCTTAATGGTCAGCCTCAGGTTTATATAGGTCTTGTCATCCCTGAACCTCACATTGTATTTAGGCCTGTATTTCTTGATCAGCGTGTCCTCAAGGATTAATGCCTCTTTATCGGTGTCTGTTACGATGTAGTCAACATCGGAAACCCTGTCCATAAGAAACCTGACCAGGGGACGGGTATCACGGCCCGGAGAGCTTCGTGCCTGGAAATAGGACCTAACCCTTGCCCTGAGTTTTCTCGCCTTTCCCACATAAAGGACCTCACCTGATGGCCCTTTCATGAGATAGACGCCTGGTTTCAAAGGAAGCGATCCGCACCTTTCTTTAAGTGTCATAATTATCAAGCCTCTTCTTAAAATATTTTATCATATCCAAAAGCCCTAACAACCCAACATCTCTGAAATTTTATCACTGCACTGTAGTTATCCCCGGGAAGCATTGTAGTTGTCCCATTCATGGGACAGAAGTAGTTGTCACATTCATGGGACAGAAATGGGCCGATAAATCGGCCAACTACAATACGTGGCATTGTCGTTGTCCCAAGTAACTACTGTAGTCGTCACATTCATGGGACATCCCAAAATATATTCTGGATATTAAATATATTAGAAAAGAGGTTTAAGATTTCTCAATTCTTCTATATTTCCTTTCTACAATTTCGGCTATTCCAGCCCCTATCAAAACTATAATGACAGATACATTGAGGGGGCCACAGAGGAAAAATAGGCGTTTTTGGATCTCAACATTGGATAATCCTTCCTAGCGCAATTTCACCACCAAATTTATATTTCTACCATCCAATAAAAAATGGAAAAGACAAATAGCAATGAACACCAGGAACAATATACGGGAAAATCGCCAGAGGACTATTTTCTTTTTTCCTGTCATAAAAGTTTATTAAAGTCTTCATCAGTAAGCCCTGCGTCTTTGATGATTGCTTTCAAGGTGTATGGATTGACTCGATGATGTCTTGGAATTGTTACGCGATGTTCTCCGTCCGACATACCAATATGTTTACCTTCATTAATAAGCTTGAAACCTGCTTTTTTAAGTACCCTTACGACCCGATCGCTTGATAGGTCGGTGAAGAGCATCTTTATACAGCAACTTTTATATTATAAACCTTTTCGTTACAGGTCTCTTTTTTAACCATGTCCAGGTAGGTCATGATAGCGTCTTTTATATTATCAAGAGCTTCTTGCAAGGTATTGCCCTGACTATGGCATCCGGGCAATACAGGACAATGGACATCAAACCCGTATTTACTTTTATGAACAACAACAGGATACTGAAGGACCTTTTTCTTCATAAATCTATCCTATTCTCCGGTATTTGAAAAGTCAATCCGTGCAATTTGGCACTTATTGAGAGATGTTAGCGCAGGGCGAGAGCCAGTTCCTTAAGGTATTTGAAGGGATTCGATCAATACATCATCAAACGGCGTTTGACAAGTTTTCTTGATACGGGATCAACCCTGAAACCTAATGTCTCAAGCACAACCAATCCTAAAAGAGATTGTGATCTTTTTGCGCCGAAGGCAGCCGTGAAAGTGCGCCTTTTCCCATTTACCTGTATGACAGCTTCACCCAATCTAAAAACCTTGGTATTCCCGCCCGCAAGTTCAAAGGTATCTTTGTCTATAGGCTTAATGTTGAGCGATTTTAATATAGTTTCAGGCACAACCGATATGGTTGCGCCTGTATCAACAAGAAATTTTATATCTTTTGACGCACCCGTAGCAGGATTGCTCAATTTTCCTTTGACAATTACTTCACCCATTTTTCACCATTAGATCTTATCATGTGCGGCTTCCATGTCAACAGCCGCATAGAAACGATAGGTGGTTAGCGAAGGGAGAGGTCCAGTTCTACTTGAATGGAGAGGCGGATGTTGTAAATACTAAGGCGTTACCGTGAAATACACGCCGTTGCTTGAGAGCCCATCTATGGTGACCACTATGTCACCCGATGTTGCACTGCATGGAATTCCTGCACAAAAGAGATTGTTGGTCCATGTATATGGTGAGCCAGCCAATCCATTGATGGTAACAGTGGCACCTGTTGGGGTATCTCCAAAGCTCGTTCCTGTTGCACAGACAACTGAACTACCTGGGCATGGTGGTCCGCTGGAGGGCGATCTACTGCTTATATAAGGATACAATGCAAATGTGCCCGGAGTACAGCTCTTGCCCTCTGCAGTTGTGATCACCACATCCTTAATCCCTGCTTTAATATCCGGAGCAGAAGTATCGATCAGGACATCAGACCAGAAGGATGAGGGTGTTATTACCCCTCCAATATTAACAGTTCCTTGAGCCGTTCCGAAGTTGCTTCCCGAAATAGATATTGCCTGCCCTGCAATTCCACCCGTTGGGGTTATGCCTGAGATGTTGGGATATGCAACAGCAGTGATTATTGCGCTATCGGGCAGGCTGTCCACCTTTCCATCGTTTACAATAAGATTGATATTATATGCCCCGGCAGCATCAGCAATAAAGCTCGGATTGACGATCCTGCTGTCCGAGAGGGCTGCGGCGCTTGAAGCCGGTCTGGAGACGATCGCCCAGGTGTAGGTAAGGGGATCATTGTTGGCATCGCTGCTCTTGCTCCCATCGAGCTGGACCGCAGAACCGACATCCACACTCTGATCTCCCCCGGCATCGGCAACAGGAGCAATATTCACGGTCTGAGAAGCGCTGGATGGAAGAAGATATATATCTCCTATGGTATATGCCTCTCCCTCAGAGATAAGGACATGGACAACCGTCACCGGTATATATCCATCCTTGCTTGCGATAAGTTTATAGATGCCTGTAGAAACACCTGTAAGAGAATAAGACCCGCTGCTGTCGGTTGAGGCGCTCGCCTGGGCGCCTCCTGCCCCTTGTGGGTTCAGGGCGATCGTGATCCCTGCATGGTCTGTCTTATCAGCCAAAAGAGCCTTGCCCTGGAGGGAACCCGTGGCAGATTTCTTCACCAGTGTCATATTGATCCCTTTCGTCACAGCCCCGGGTGTGACAACCACATCCTCCATTTTTTCAACGCTGTAGCCGTAATAACTCGCCCCAACAATGTATGTCCCCCGTGCAACATAGGGTATGCTATAACTGCCATCGTCAGATGTAACAGCAATATAGGAGCTTCCCGGGATCACTATTACTATCCCAGCATTTCCTGTAGCCTTGCCCTCAAGGGTGACCAGCCCGCTGATCCCTCCGGTATCCTCAATAAGAAGGTCTTTCAAATCAACCCCTGTATCCTTATTGAGCTGAAGACCCTTTTTCTCGAGCTTCAATTCGGTATTCCCATCCCCATCTTCATCCTTCTCAATGAGCAGATCATGGCTGCCTTCCGGCACATCCTTTATCTCAAAATTGCCGTCCTCATCGGTCATCACGACCAAATTTGTGCGCTCTGCCTCAACCCGTGCATTTGGAACAGGTATCCATGTGCTCGATGCCCCCAGAGGAGACAGTACAGGATTTGCCGCTGCGGTTTCCTTGAAAACCTGTCCCTTAATAATACCTTTTGGAATACCCTCTTCGGACTTTCTGGCACAGGAATTTGTGAAAAGAAATGGTATTGTTACAGCAATAAATAGTATCCATAAACTCTTTTTTAACATTTTTACCTCCCTTTAATAATATCATGGATTCAAGCAAAATAGAGGGCTAAATGACAAAAGCCTCTCCACCTGCGCCGTCATTACCCCACTATTATCGGCGCATGCGCTGTTGAGGAAAAAGAAATACACATCGCTCGGCTCACAAATGGTGAGTAGAACTATTTCTCCAGACTCTCCATTGCATGCATTAAGGGCTTCTTGAGCTGTCTGAAACCATGGCCCAGGCGAGGGCTGAGGACCGCACATGATTCCCGGGCATTGCCCAGAATTCACAATATACATCTGCATAGCCCATATCCACCATCCTGGTGCACCACTACCTGAAAAACTGGCTGCTCCACTAAGAGGAGTGATTCTGTATACCCCTGCTTCAAAGTAATAGTGGGTCCCTGCTGAATACGCGGCGCATCCTGACTGTGAACAATTCTGATTTGCGTCAACTATCACCTGCGAAGGAAACCCATAGAGCCTTGGTACAAATACGACGCTCAATAAGCATACACAGAAAAGAATAAATATTGTGTTTTTCATCGTCTCCTCCTTCATTAGTACACAGAAACGCCCATCGGATACACGCCCGGACTCAAGGAAATAAGCTTCACAGGGGCATCATATATGGTATCAATCACTGCAAGGGTATTAGAGGATGAGCCAGCCACAAGGACATATTTGCTGTCATATGTTGAATCTACCCCTGTAGGATTAATCCCAACATAACAATCAATTGACGCAGAAACCGTATCGGTATCCGTCCTTATCACAGTTACGGTGCTTGAATCGTTATTGGCAACATAAACCTTGGAACCGTTGGGAAGGACACTAATCCCTTGAGGTCGGGCCCCTACCGTAATTGTCTTATCAACAATATTTGTCCCAAGGTTCACAACAAAGACCACATTAGGCCACGCTGACACATAAGCCTTTGCTCCATTCGGATGTGGTGCCACCTCCATTGGAAAGGTCGCCACACCGCCAACCGTAGAAGGCAAAACAATATCAGCGAAAGACTTTGTTGCAACATCAATGACCGTAAGTGCCCTGGTGTTATTCAGCTTGATGTTGGTGACAAACGCCTTAGTGCCGTCGGAACTCATAGCAATATCAGTGCTATATCCACCAATGTCAATGGGTATCGCCTGAGGAGCAGGGTAACCAAAATACCACAAGCCCTTCAAGTCAATTGCTGAAATGCTCGTTGAATTGGATGCGGCAACGAAAGCAATCTTGTCATCAGGAGTAACGGCGATCCCTTCAGGATTTCTCCCAGAGACAGGGACTGTATAGAGATGCTCACGGGTCGCTGTGTCAATAATCCCTACTTCTCCTATGCCCGGGTGAGAGATCAGAAGCTTTGTCCCTGTTCTCGCCAGGGCCACAGAGGAATTTGCCGCCCCAGTGGACATTGACCATTTCACCTTTCCTGTCAAGGGATCAACAACAGAGATGTCGTTAGATCCAAGGTTTCCCACATATGCAAAGGGACTCTTGACATAGATATAGCCAGGGTCGAAATCTTCAGATATGTAATTTTGCATTGAATCACTACTTTTCAGGATCACCCTCACAGGTTGCGTGGTTGCAAGGTCTGGAAGAACTGACCAAAAGAGCCTCCCATATTGGGTTGCGCGGTTACTCAATGTGAGGTCCGTCGGGAGATCATAACGAGGCTGGATAAGTACCATGGGATTAACCATCATTAATGGATCGTAAACAGTAAATGCCACGGCGTTTTTCGAGCGTGTGGTGATGACCTCTGTAGGTTTCCCGAATGAGGGATGGTAAAGGTAGTCCCCAAGAAAAAACATAAACGCATCCTTGAGGACAAAGAATGCCCGGAGGGAGGGAGGATTGGGATCAGGGTTGAAGGTATTAAATCCAGCCTCAGTTTTTTCACTTCCCCCATATCCATATACTCTTATCGTGCCAGGATAGGAGGTAGAAAATTTATACTGTCCTGGGGAAGGCAAGAATATCCTCTCCTCAAGGGACGGGGACGATTCAGTAAGATCAATAAGATATCCATCCCTCACAAGATTTCCAGCCCCGTCTTTAAGAGTATAGTAATATTGGGGATAGAAATAATATGTCCAGACGTCAAGGAATTGAAAGTGGGAAAAAATTCTGCTACTGCCAAGGCTTGGTAATAAATGAACCCTTTGCGCCTCGTTTTGAAATCTCCCAAAGAACTGCGGAGGAGATTCTCCAAGAGGGAGTTCTGATTTAGGAGCAATCTGCATCACAGGGGTGCTCACCCCTGGCGCATAGGCATTTCCCAGAGAAAGAGAAGGAAACTGATAAAATGGAGACCAGTGTGTAGGAATATTGAACGTCCAACACAGTTCCCAACAATCCAAAAAGCAGTACCTGACGCAAAACGGAATCCGATACATGAGCCTGATCTGAGCCTCTCGCCAATAGAAATCCCCTCCCATGGGCATCACATAGGTTGGAAGCGATTCATCAGGCAGAAGAAATCCCACCGGAACCAACGCTGCCAGAGACCCTGAGGGGGGATAGGAATAATTGGGAATTGAGGAGTTCCCAAAGGCAGGCTGGATGTAGTATTCATAAGGTGGTGGAGATGGGGGGTCTTTGGCATATGTGGGCGGAAATTGGTCCCTTTCCGGTTTGATGCTGAAGTTGAAATAATTCACTCCACTTCCACCAATGGTGATGGTCTTGCTTCCTAAGATCCCGTTCTCCCGGACTGAGACACCATAAAGTTCCCCATCCCTCATCCCAATGACCAGAAGGTCAATATTGTAAGTTGTGGATATTGGGGAGACCCTCAGGGCAGTAGCAAATGCACCTGGAATCGGGATGGGAATATAGAATGCCGTCTTGAGCTTCTGAACCCCTCCAACAACAGGGTAGGCGCTTAAGAATGTGCCTCCTTCAGGGAATAGGGACCTGTCAAACCTGTCCAGAGGATTTAGAGTTATTGTATAAATAGCATCAGATTTAGAAATGGTGAAACAGGTAGTTGAATCAATCTTCTGCTGTTCCTTCACAACAAGTGAAGGCAATGGATCTGTTTCAGTCGGAAGCCAGAGCGCGGCAATGTCATAGGTTCCTTCCATTAGGCTCAATGTCTGGAGGTCTGCAGGGGGAATCATAAGGACAAAATCCTCCCTGTCGTGGATGACGATTTGATCGGGCGTGGGAATAAATGTCGCACAAGGAGAAATCTTGGGGGGCCTGATGAAGAACGGGACATGAATAGAACGGGTCTTTCCTCCCCATGTTCCAGAGGCAATAATATTCCCCTCAAAACCAATTCCAGGCGGTGGAGGATTGGGCGCTTTCCGCTGGAGGGTAAATAGTGCATCAAATTTAACCCCTGGATCTCCTTTTTGGGTCGGAGGGACCACGATAGCCTGCGGCATCATCACAGTAAGGGCTCCGGGATCCCTATAGTCAATATTGTCCTGAGAGGTAAGGTTCAGGGTAATAGTCTCAGCAGTATAGTTTCTTATCTCTATGGTTTGAGGAGGAGGGGACCACGAGGAACCGGAATCGGCAAAACTCGCCTGGCCGAGATTCAGGTTATATGGCATGATGACAACACCGTCCAATGTAGATTCATCAATTTTCCCCCGTCCTCCACCTGTCTCAAAAAGACTGGGGTCCTTTATATCAAGAAATCCTGATTGAAGAAGTATGCCTTTCGCATATCGTGCCCTCTGGAGGATATCCTCGGTAAGTTTCGGATATTTTTGGAATAAAAGGGCAGCGGCGCCCGCTGCATGAGGGGCAGCCATGGATGTCCCTGCAAGGAATACATGCTCTGCATCCATGCAGTCGGCCAGCCCGACCTTTGAGTCAGGAATCTTTGTTGAACAGATATTATCATAGACATTGCTTAAACCGCCACGTCCACCGGGATCCAGCATGTCTGGCTTAATGTCCCAACGGATGGTATCTGTAGAATCGCATATCTTGTCGCAATCCACCTTGGAACAATTCGGCGCACATGCAGGGTCGCAATCCGATGTGCCTGCACCGGAGTCAATATCGCAGATGGGAGCAGGACCATTGGCTGTGTAATGGGCAAAAAGGTCATTTGTTTTTTGCGTAGCCCCCACTGTAAGGGCATCAGGGGCAATCGCAGGACTCTGAATGATTTGGAAAAATTCGCCTTTTTTACCGTTGTTCCCTGCCGATGCAACCACAAGGACACCCATATTTGTTGCATTTTCGATGGCGCCAATCAATATATCATTATCATCACAGTGTTTTTTATCTGTGCTCTCGCAAGCATCCCCAAGACTCAGGTTGAGGATGTGAGGGCAAACTTGTTTTGGCTGTTCATAATCAACGGCGCAACCAACTGCTGCCCAATCTATCGCTGCCCCAATAAGGGATTTGGTTCCCTCTCCTTTCTCATCAACAACACGAAGGGAAATGAGCTGTGCATCCGACGCAATTCCACCGTAGTTATAGGTTCCGATTGTCCTTCTGCTTGCTGCAGCGATACCAGCCACATGTGAACCATGCCCCATACAATCGTATCCATTTTTATATTTATCGCCCTGCGCACACAAATTATCCGGCGATGGCGCAGCAGCCCAATTCTTCCCTTTTACGACTCTGCATCCTGCTCCATAACAACCATACCCTCCTCCAATCCCAAAATCCTTATGATCCCACATGATCCCTGTATCAGCCACAGCAATGCGAATCCCCTGCCCTGTGATGTTGTTGGGCGGGTCCTGCACGGCCTTCGCCCCAGTGAACGGGACTGTCTCATAGAGATGTACCTGGACAATATAATCAAGGCTCACATTCAAAACAGAGCCAAGCTTCTCCACCTTATATATAAGCTCAGGCGACATGGTTGTTGCAAATCCATTGGAAGCATAGAAATACTCCACCTTGATTGGAGGTTTATCAACAATGGAGGGATCCTCTCCTCGGGAGATGGCAAGCTCCTTTTCCATCTCCCATATTTGATTGATGACCCTTTCATGTTCCCGCTTGAGCTTCGCCACATAATCCTGGCCCATCTTCGTCCCAACAAGCTCACGAACATCCTGAGGCATGCCCTTGCCAGAAGGCCCTTGGGAAAGAACATGCTTGATGAAGGGGAACTCCTTGAGTTCCACAATTACCGGGACCTTGCCAGCAGGTGAGTGATGCGGGATATCCTTGAGTGTAGGGAGGTGCCCTGGAATCTTTTTGAACATGTTTTTTGACAATGTGTTCTGATCCGGATTGGATGGGATGTCCGGGATGTAGGGGAAAGGAACGAGCTGCTGGAGGGGATTTGCAGGAGAAGGGGATTCCTTATTTCCTGCTCCTCCCCATGTATCGTTCATAAAAATAAGGAATGATATTATGGCTCCCATCCCTATGACCTTGAACATCTTTCTTATGTTTTTCATGGCTCCCTCCTCTGTCTTGGAAAATGTCTGGATTGAAATTATTTGAACAAGATATGTCATGCCCGTCAAGAGCCGAAAGTATAATTTTTGTTACTTTCGTATAAAAAGTGTTAATTTAGTAACGGATTTTTAGGGCTCTTTCCAGAGTCCAATGATATAATAGGGAGACCAGATAAAGGCAAGCCGGGCTTTTTCATCGGATGTTATTCTAAGAGTATCCCTTAAGTCGCTTCCACTCATCCCAATGCATTTTATCTCCCAGTTAATCCCATTCCATTTTGCATATTTCATACTATCTGGCGAGCCCTCACTGCAATAGCTCCAATAGGCAATCCACGGGTAACATGTTACAGGGTCTATGGCAAGGGATGTAATACCCTCAATAGGCAATGTGCCGTTTGTCCCTGGAAGATACTCTATATACTGGGTCTGCCATTGGGCGCCATCCCAGAAGGCATACTTTAGCCCCCGACTCCCTGGGGGACTATCAGCCTCATCACTCCTGTAGTAACTTATCCTCGGATACCCTGTGCCCGGGTCAAGGGCAATGTCAATTCCGGGACGGCCATCAATAAGATTATCTACGACCTCTGTGGTCCAGCTTGATCCTGTCCACCGGGCATAACGGATATACGCGCTGCCTCCCTCAATGGACTTGTATGCGATCCCGGGATACCCGGTGAATGGATTAATGGCAATGGCATTATACATGAAGCTATTGCTTGCCACAGTCTGGGTGAGCCATGTGCCTCCGCTGAAATAGGTGTATTTGAGGGAATCGGGGGAGGTGTTGGGGTCCCACCAACTGATCCTTGGCTCTCCTGTTACAGGATCCAGGGCAAAGGAATGAAAAACCATGATCCCGGTTGCACCATACCGAAAGATCACAGGCTGGGTGATCCATACCCCTCCATTCCGATAGGCATACACGATCCAGGCGCTCAACTCTGTCTCATCCTCCTTGGTATATGTGATTTTGGGCTCCAGGGTTCCAGGATCTATCTCCAGATAAGCCCAGCCATCTAAAGTGATCTCCATAGGAGAATCCTTGGAAGAATCAATGGTCTGAACGCTCCAGCTTGTCCCATCCCACTCGGCATATTTGTAGATCGCTGTGTATGTGTAATAGTAGGGGGAAGGGTTATAGGTCTCATATCGCTCCTCAAAGAGTATCCGAGGATACTCTGTCACAGGATCCAGGGCCATGGATTTGATGAATTGGGCTTTATACCCATTGTGGTTATCTGGAATTTCTGCCTCATCCGGAAGCCACATCTCCTTGAGGCCGTTGTTGCTCTTCCCTCCTCCATCCTGAGAGTCAAGGACAATCTGGACGCCACCGGGTGAGGTAAATGCCTGTGTGGTCATGGCAGTTATCATGGAGGCCGTCCAGGTGAGGACAGTGGCCTCCCCTCCGTTGAGGAGGAGCTTGCTCTCACCTTGAGATAACCCAAAGTTCTGTCCTGAGACTGTTATAGGGGTATCCTTGTCATCGGCAAACCTCGGTGTGGCATCCTCTACGGTCAGATCCCCTGAGGCTGGCATTGCATAGTATTTGAGTGTCCCATATCGGATGTCCCAAATAGGGTTTGGCCCGATCCGTATCAGAGGCTCAGGGGTATAGTCAATGTAGGCAATCCTTGGCAGGCGGCTCACCGGGTCCAGGGCAATGGTGGAGGCATAACCGATGTTGGTGAACCTGTCCAGGGTTTTCACATGCCATTGAATTCCATCAAAATAGGCGTATTTGAGGGCAGAAACTACAGCAAAAGCCCCATATGCAAAATAGATGCTCATGTAGGTTATATGAGGATTCCCTGTAATGGTGTCCAGAGCCAGGGAAGAAAAGGATCGAAAGACCGGCTCCCCATCAAAGGTCTCTTTTGTCCAGCTCACCCCATCGTATCGCCAGAGAATCCCATATGCTGTAATGACAGGGTTCCCGCTCAAAGGGTCTATGGCTATGCTCCCTTTATACGCAATGGGGTCTACATATTGAAAATCCCATGTTGTCCCATTCCAGGAGGCAAATTTTAAACCTACCCCAGAATTTGTATAGGAGATATGGGGATACCCTGTCACAGGATCTAAAGCTAATGAAGGACCATGCCCTGCGTTTCCTCCCTCAGTATCTACTGTCTCCACACTCCAATTGGACCCAGTCCAAGAGGCGTATTTAAGCACACTCGCCCATTCAGGCCCAAGGGCGTATGCAATTGCAGGATATCCCGTCAGAGGATTGAGTTTCAGGGATACATCCCGTGTCCCCTCCCATTCTACAACCTGACGATTCCATGTAAACCCATCCCAGGTATAGTACCGAACGCCATTGAGATCGTCAGATGAAGCAATGCGGGGATACCCTGTTGTTGGGTCTATGGCAATAGAGCAATAGGTGGTTGCCCCGCTTATGTATTGGGCATCCCATGAATCTCCATCCCAGAAGAGGTAATAGAAATTACGGGTCGTAGTTGTCATCCACCTTCCGATATAACAGAAACTCGGATAACCTGTTGATGGGTCAAATGTAAATTCTGCATCCGATGGATAGACATCCCAGGCGCCTTCAACAAAGTTGAGCCCAGTGGGAGGCATGACGAGGAAATTCATGGGATCGCTTGGTGCATTCCCCACAACAACCCTGACCTCTCCAGAGGATGCCACCTGGGGAACACGAATCGTGATGGAGGTATCGCTCCAGGTAAGGGCTGTGCCTGCTGTTGCGCCATTGAATATGACCGTAGATGAGCCCTGGCTGGGGCCAAATCCACTCCCTGCAATGGTCACATAGCTTGCCCTCGGGCCACGATCAGGGCTTATTGATGTAATGGATGGAGGAACCCTGGGGGTGGCGCTGACCTCGCTGGAATACCCGCTCTCATTTCCAAAGAGATCTTGAGCCGTGACAACAAAATAATACGCTGTCCCATTGGAAAGCTCTGTGATAATCGCAGAAGATGTCGTAATTGGCAAGGCGTTCCATTTCGTATATGGTCCACCTGAGGATGCCCCAATATAAACCGTGTATCCTGCAAGGTCCGGCTCTGTGTTGTCCGCCCAGTCCAGATTCACCACTTCATCCCCTACCGTGAAAGAGAGCCCTGAGGGGGCCAAGGGAGGAATCTCAAGCACTATGGTAATGCTTGTAGGCAGACTCGTATTGCCCACGCTGTCCGTAGAAGTGAAGGTGAGGAGATTCGTCCCTTCCACAAGGCCCACCGAAAGGCTCCAGAGCATCCCATCACTGATCGGCACCCTCTCAATGCCGTTGAGCCATAAAGAGCTTTGAGGTTCCTTCACTCCGGAGATATTTTGTGTCGGTATGTTGGTAGGCGTCGTGAACGAGAGCACCAATGGAGCAGAGGGCGGGATGGTGTCCAAAACCACTGCCACTATTGTAGGACTGCTCATATTGCCTGCCAGATCCTTCGCCTGGAAGCTAAAGATATTGTTCCCCTCGGACAGGCTCACAAGGCTGCTCCAGCTAATATCAGCTCCAAATGGCACTACTTCCACCCCATTGAGCAGAAGACTGGTTTCTGATTCCTTAGTCCCTGATACTATAACTGTTGGAGTGCTCACCGGCGAGGCCGCAGGCTCTACCACAGGAGAAGCCGGTGGAATTGTATCCAGGACGATATTCACTTTGGTAGCTACGGAATTATTACCGGCAAGATCCGTAGAGCTGAAGGTCAAGGCATTGGCCCCCTCTGTGAGACTCGGTCTGAACTCCCATTGGGTGGACGGCCCATGAGATATAATCAGCGACTCATTGAGATAAAGGCTGGCCCAGGCTTCTTTTCCTCCTATAAGAAGGGGGAGCGGATCAGCGGTAGGGGAAGTAAAAGGACCAATTGTCGGTTGGGCAGGAGGGATTGTATCCAGGACCACAATGAACACCACAACTGCGCTCTCCACCCCCTGGCCATTGCGGGAGGAGAACTGAAGAGTATTTTTGCCTTCGGTAAGATTTATGAGCACCTGGAATGTTTCTGAGTCGCTTAAGGGAACGATCTCCTCGCCCCGTAGAAGGACAGAGGTGCCCTTCTCCTTTGTACCCGTCACAGAGAGTGTAGGAATATTTGTAAGTTCCGGTAGTGGGTCTATCCGTGGTGGGGAGGGACTTGGGAGAATCCTCTCAACAACCCTCTCACAGGTGCACCCTGCGATGAGGGCGAGGAGAATAACCCATATCAGGCTCCTCATTCTCACACCTCTCTGAACCTCCGTTTCACGCATTGATGAAATCATCCAGCACCCCAATCAATCCGATTTTATGGGCAACGGCAAATTTCTGGTAAAGCCTGGATAAACGCATCTTCACGGTTGACTCAGATGTTTTTATTTTCTCGGCGATTTCTGCATTTGATATGTCTTTTTTTAGCATACACAATACTTCAAATTCCTTTTCTGTGATTCCATATTCCTCCTTAAGGGCAAGAAATATATCAAAATCCCTGAGCCTTTCCTGATGGAGTGAAACAATGAAATAAGTTTTTGAGTCTTTTTCTACGGATTTTATTGAAAGAACCAGGTCAGTTTTGTTGGAGGATATTATATAATAAATTTTCTTCTTTAATAAAGGAACTTTACTTCTATGAAATCTTATTTTATCAGCAATGAATGGGGGGGGCATAATCACCATCCCGTATTTTATTGGAGAATTTTGAACATAACTGATCAAATAAAGGGTTACTAATCAAGAGGTTAGCTCTATCATCAATAAGCGCCATACCATGGTCGGTATAATCAATGAATAGTCTCAACAACTCTTCAATCTTATGAACCATATACCCCAACACCAAATATACCAGTATCGTTTAAATTGTCAAGTAAAAATACTCAAAAACCGCTATTTTTAAGGGAATGTGAGGAATTTCAGCGGAGGGTATCCCAAAACTCTCCTATATCCCTATAGGATTTTGCCTTTGATGTTCGGCAGCGTGCCGTATTCAGGCTGGCATCCTGAATATTTTAGGCACAAACCCCTTGAGATTCTTCAGCTCCATCACATCCCCGGAGAAAGAGATGAGAAAGAATCCCCTCCTCTGGGCATACCGTTGAGCTTCCTTCTCCCCGCTCAGATAACACAATGCTCCTATGATACCCCTGTCGGCATAGTCCTCAAAAAAGTCGGGCAGTCTGCGGATGTTCTCTTCCAGATCCCTCACATCCTTGACCCGAAGACGGGTCTTGTCCTCCACTACGATGACCACCCTCTCCTTTCCCTTCAGGGCCGCCACAAGAAGGTCCAGTTCCATTATCAGACCATCTTTCAGGCTCTTGGGCCGGGGGAACATCTTCAATTCCTTGAATCCTTCTCTATAAAGGATCTCCTCTATAGATGCCAGGGCGAGACTTTCAGTCATCCGCCCCCACCCATCGGTTACCCCGGCGACCAGTTTATTGACCTTTTTAATCTCCTCATCAGTCTTTTTCAGTTGTTCATCTGTCTTTTTCTGCCGTTCATCGGTCTCCCTCAGTTGCTCGTCAGTCTTCTCCTGGGCCCTGAGAAGTTTTTCTATCCTGATGTCTATATCGTTCTTCATCTTTTTTTCAGAATACCATCACATGAAAAGGGAATCAATAGTTAAAAGGTGAGGAATTTCAGCGCAGGGAGATGTCCATCTGTCTGAGCTCACGGATCTTGTCCCTGATCTGGGCTGCACGCTCGAACTCCAGGGCATCTGCAGCCTTCTTCATCTCCTTTCTCAGGGATTCAATCTTCCTGCGGATGTCCCCAAGGGGAATGATTTCCTCTTTCTTCTCTGCAGCAAGCTGGACTGTATAGTAATCAGCCTCGTAGATGGACTTCCTTATATCAAAGATGCCCTTCTTGATGTTCACAAGTAGGGCAAGGTTCTTTCCTTGCTCAATAGTGGGCAGGGTGAGGCCCGAGAAGAGCTTGGGGTAGAAGGAGGTGGCCAGAAAACTACAGGTGTTTGACCCATGGGTATTGCACGGATACGGACAATTTTTTGTCCGCTGTCCAAAATTCGCAGCCCATCAATCTTGCCAGAGCAAGGTATGATGAATCGTATGCTTCCGGCCTGTTGAGCTCATTGGATAATTTGAAGGCCAAATCCGGCAGTCCTGAGGGTGTCTCAAGCTGAATATCGAGCTTCCCCAACAGATGCAATGCCTTAAGGCCTTCTGCTTCATTTATCTCCTTCCTCAACACTTTCTTCCTTAGAATAGATATAACCTCATAGATGAAAAGATGGGGCGCAATCAATAACCTCCCTGCACTGAGCCACTTCCCCAGCAGGATCTCGGCCCTCTCACTTCCTTCTTCAGGAAGGACCCATTTGATGGCCAGAGAGACATCAACACAAATATATTCAGCCATGAATCCTCTCCTCCCTCATTTTCCGGATCAATTCGGCCGAGTCGGAGAGATACCCCCTTCTCTTCTGGACTGTGTGACGAAATTTTCGGAACTCTGCAATAATGCTGCTCTCTCCCTTGCCTTTCTGGCGAGAGTCCCTCTCGACTTTCTCAAGTTTCTGAAGATCCTGAATTGCAATAACAGCTGCAGTGGGCTTCCCTCTTTTCTCGACAATGTAACGGAACCCCCCATATGTAACCCTTCCGATAACCTCAGAGAGTTTGGATTTCATCTGCCCCACGCCTATGCTTTCTTTCTTCAACACCATGTGCCCCCTCCTTTTAGCCAATATACACATAATGACCTTCATGACTAAAATATTACCCGATCCCTCCCTTGTATGTCAAGAAATCTCCAGGGAGTCTCTGAAAACCCCGTGTATAGAGCATCTGCAGCGGACATAACCACATAGTCCGCTCTGCTATCCTGGAATATAGTAAATGGTATGAGAAGGTCTAAGAGGAAAAGTTGCCCTTACCTGGCCTATGGGGTATCCCTGAAGATACCGGGTTCGGGGCCAGGTGATCAGGCAAGGGACGAAGTTCAAGTTAGTGCAAGGGCCCCGATCTTCACCTGGGGGCAGGCCGATTATTCGTATGCGCTTCGAGCGCGTTGTCGTAGGTACATATAAACAAGGAGGCTTCTTATGCTCAGGTTTCTCTTCCTTCCCTTCTCCGTCAAACTCATAAATTGGGTTTTTCTCCTCGTCGCACGGCTCTCTCCCCTTTTCATCGTCCCATCCCCTCCGAAAGGCTCCCCTTCCGGAGAGAAACTCCTCCTCCTGAGGCTTGAACATGCCCTCTATCAGATTGAGCTCCTCAAATTCGCCAACAGAGTGCTTCAACAAAAACTCCTGGAGGCCACCCAAAGGCCTCAATTCAGCCTATGGGAAAAGTGCTCCCTGGCCTTTACCACACTCCTCCATCCCACTTGCACCGACTCTCTCAAAGGGGTCTTTCCCGTGACATGGAAGACGATAAAATCCTGGGCCTCGTCCCTGAAGACAGGAAGGCTTACTGCACTTATCCCGCTCTCCAGACGATCACAGAGCTTCCCAAAGAAAACCCCTGATGAGATAGAGGCCCTTGTGTGCAGAATGAAACGGGAGAACCCCTGCTGGGGCTATTCGAGAATCGCTGGAGAGCTGAGAAAATTAGGCATCCGTATCCATCGGAGCACCGTGAGGCGCATCATCATCAGACATGGGCTTGCCCCTCCCAACCTCAAAGCCTTTTTCCTATGGATGAAAATCATCACCTCAAAACCACACGAAATGTGGGCTATGGATGTTTTCCGCATACGCCTCTGGGGACTGATCCCCATATATATCTGCCTGATCCTCGATGACTATTCTCGCATGATCGTAGGCGTCTCTGTGGGATTACTCCCTACTGCGGGATGGGTCATCACCTGTTTTAAGGAGGCTATAGCGCGCTACGGACATCCCTTGTCCCTCCTCACTGATAACGGTTCCTCCTTCCGGAGACAGTTTGACCTCTTTGCTTCTTCTGAGGGGATCGCCCATAGACGATGCTCCGTGGGCCATCCTCAAACGAACGGAAAAATCGAGAGGCTCTGGAAATCCCTCAAAACCGAACTTTTATGCAGGACGCTCATCGTCAGTAAAAGATATCTCACATGGCTGCTCAAGGAATATGTTCTCTATTACAATAGTTTCCGCCCCCACCAGGGTATTCAGAACTCAATCCCGATTGAGAAACTGGAAGAAAGGAAAACCTTCATTCCTCTGTACAGAAAAGGCACAAAAGCCACAAAGAATCAATTCGCAGGAGGACTCCTCACCTCGTATGTCCTGAAACACGCTGCCTAAGTTGTCTTCTTGCCCTACCTTCCCATCATTGAGGGAGGAGTGTATCCTGCGTTCATCAAAAACTCGCTCTATGTCCACCCCAATGACACATAAGTTCATCTCCCCTCTTCACCCCGCTCCTCTTTGACATAAGGGGCCCCTCTGGTTCACCAGTCCGAGATCCTTCAACATTATGTCCGTGATGTCCTGAAACAGTACAGTCCACCGGGATATTATTGTGTCTGGGATCCCCATAGATGCGAATTGCAATATTAAATTCTTATAATTAATATAAAAACATTTCTTCTGTTAACTTATTTGAAATACAATGGTCTGCAAAGAATCTTAATCTCAAGAAACTGCGACCTCAAACTCTGACAATTCACGGGCGTAATCCAAACACGCAGCGATCTGTTCCTTATTAATGTCAGGGAATTCCCTCGTTATTTCTTCAATGGTTTTCCCGGAGGCCAAATACCCAAGAATAAGGCTCACAGGAATCCTCGTTCCCTTAATACGAGGCTTTCCCCGAAGAACATCAGGTGTGCTGACAATATGATCTTTCCATTGCGCTTGCATCATGTTCTCCCTTTTCTCTTTCAATAAATCCATTATATCAGAAAATTCAATTCAGGGGGAGCGGAGAGCAAGGTCCAGCTCTTTGAGGTGTTTGATCTCATCCCTGATCCGGGCTGCCCTTTCAAACTCCAGAGCATCTGCAGCCTTCTTCATCTCCTTTCTCAGAGACTCGATCTTCCTCTGGATGTCCTTAAGAGGCAAGATCTCCTCTTTCTTCTCTGCAGCAAGCGGCACTGTATAGTAATCAGCCTCGTATATGGACTTCCTTATGTCAAAGATGCCCTTCTTGATGGTCTCGGGCGTGATCCCGTTCTCCTCGTTGAAGCGCCTCTGGATCTCGCGCCGCCGGCTCGTCTCGTCAATCGCACTTCTCATGGATTGGGTCATGTCATCTGCATACATGACAACCCTGCCGTTCACATTACGCGCGGCCCTGCCGCAAGTCTGGATCAGGGAGCGCTCGGAGCGGAGAAACCCCTCCTTGTCCGCATCAAGGATTGCAACCAATGAGACCTCTGGCAGGTCAAGCCCCTCCCTAAGGAGGTTGATGCCAATGAGCACATCAAAATCGCCCTGCCTGAGCCCCTTCAGGATCTCCATCCTCTCAAGTGTCTCAATGTCCGAGTGCAGGTATTTCACCCTCACGCCAATTGAACGGTAATACTCTGTCAGGTCCTCTGCCATCTTCTTTGTTAGGGTAGTCACAAGGACCCTGTCTCCCATCTCAACCCTTTTCCTGATCTCTTCAAGAAGGTCGTCAACCTGGGCCCTGGCAGGTTTCACAATGATCTCAGGGTCAACGAGGCCAGTTGGCCTGATGATCTGCTCAATCACGCGGCCGCGGCTCTTTTCCATTTCATACTGCGCGGGTGTCGCAGAGACATAAACGGTCTGGTTCACCATCTCCTCAAACTCTTCAAATTTAAGCGGCCTGTTGTCCAGGGCAGACGGGAGGCGAAATCCATACTCCACAAGGGTCTCCTTCCTGGACCTGTCGCCCCTATACATCCCTCCAAGCTGCGGCATGGTGACATGGGACTCGTCAACGAAGAGAAGAAAATTATCTGGAAAATAGTCAAGGAGACACGGAGGTGGCTGGCCTGGAAGCCGTCCTGTAAGGTGCCTGGAATAGTTCTCTATTCCAGGGCAGTAGCCAATCTCCTCAAGCATCTCAAGGTCAAAATTCGTCCTCTGCTCAATCCTCTCTGCCTCAAGGGGCTTCCCCTTAAGCTTGAACTCCTGAAGCCTCTCTTTCAGTTCCTCCCTGATATTACGGATTGCCGAATCAATGCGATCGCCGGTTGTAACATAGTGGCTCCCCGGATATATGGGCACTTTCTCCAGTCTCTTGAGGGTCCTGCCCCTGATCGGGTCAAACTCGTGTATGGCCTCAATCGTGTTTCCGAAAAACTCTATCCTGATTGCCCTTTCCTCCTCATGTGCCGGGAATACCTCAATCACATCTCCCCTGACCCTGAATGTCCCCCTGTGAAAATCAATATCGTTCCTCTGATACTGGATCTCCACAAGTTTCCTTATTAACACGTCCCTGTCCGTCTCCTTGCCCTCCTCAATCAAGGCGAGCATGCCGTAATACGCCTCAGGTGAGCCAAGGCCATATATGCAGGACACACTCGCCACGATAATGACATCGTTCCTTTCAAAAAGGGCCGTAGTGGCAGAATGGCGCATCTTGTCAATCTCATCGTTTATTGAGGCATCCTTCTCAATGTAGGTGTCTGTCTGCGGTATGTATGCCTCTGGCTGGTAGTAATCGTAGTAGCTCACAAAGTATTCAACCGCATTCTCAGGAAAGAGCTGTTTGAACTCGCCATAGAGCTGTCCAGCAAGGGTCTTGTTGTGAGAGATGACAAGGGTTGGCCTCTGGATACTCTCAATAACTTTTGCCATTGTGAAAGTATTATGCACAAATATCCCCCCGAACCCCGCCAAGAATGTCTCGTTATCGACAATACTGAGATCATAGACATGAGAACTCGGACTTTTGATAACTCTGACATTATGGATACGTGCCCATCTACAGTTCATAAGAGATTTAATATCGGACAACCCAGAAGAGGCTTGAGATAAAATGCTCTCTCCTCTTTCAAGAAAATCAATAATTACTGAAAGGACATTTCGGGACGGACGGCGCTTTCCGTTCTCTATCATCGAAATCATTGAACGATTAATATTGGCCGGGAGGGCAAGGTCTTTTTGATATAGTCCCTTTTGACGCCGGAGTTTCAGCAGGCGATGGCCTACACATGGAATGACATCAACATTTGTATTGTATACAGCCCTTTTCAGATTTTTGAGTCCCTCAGCTTTTCTTTTCAATAAAAAACCAATGTTTTTGGCGAAGCGCTCGATGTTGTCCTGCCCCGAGATATCTATTTCATAATAAATGCGTGTCCCCATCGGGCTGTTGGTTGCCCGGCTCTTTTTAAGACGCACTCTAGTCCAGATCCCATATCTTAAAAGGGCATAGGAGAGATCATCTGCAAGCCTGCGACTATTTGTAGTGCATGTTACGGCCCCAACCTCCACACAGCCATCGCCAGAAAAGTATGCCGCAAGGAGAATCCCCAAGTGTTTCAGGGATAGATTCGGCCAAAATTCCGGCAGGCGCTTTTCGGAAGATCGTGAACCACATAGCTCTCGCACAAGATGTGTGTAAGTCTTGCTGGAGATCTGGATATCTCCTCCATTTTGCCTTATACCAAAGGTTATGTGCAGTTCGTTTAGAACTCGTTCGACTAGCATCTTCATCTTGTCTTCAAAAGCACTGAGTAAAAAGTATTTTTCTTCAGCATGACCCTCAGAAATGTAGAAACCGAGGAGTTTAAGAAAGGCCGGAGTAATAGGGTGGTGGAGAGAGATCTTATTAGGATCGTTCTTGGAGCCAATTTTTGCTGTATTGGGGAGTGGCATGCCTGACAGCTCAGCAAGACCGATGGCCATATCCATAGAAATTCGTTCTCCTTCCTTAAGGACATTCCTCATCTTGGTCCATGGATTCGCTATTCCCAAGGTTTTGAACCACTTTGCAGTCAGAGTTGTCCCATATTTTTGGATGAGCAGCGTCAAATAATTGGAGCAATCAGCATAAAAATTATGCGAGTTAAAATAAGTGGTCAATCTCAGATGTTCCAGGAATTGCACTGATCCACCCTCAAGAATTTTAGGGATGGGAACATAATCACCAGGGCGAACCTCACAGGTGGGCAGGAGTTGTAAATTGTCGTCACGGAGCACCCATAGATTGTGATCCCCCGTCACCTTGATCTCTCGACCACAGTCAGTGCGCACAAGATAAACATTTTCTGGGGATCGATGTCTGACAAATGCTGAAATCGGCTTCGGCTCAACTTCGAGTGTTTTAGGGTTGACGCTCAGGGCGTAAAGATGTTGCGAGATTTGATCTGTATAGAGAATTTCTGTGTCGCCCATTAATAGAACCTTGTCTTTGTGATGCTCCAGGAGACGATCGGTCAACTCTCCAATGGGGCTAACATGGGCAGTCAGGGAACTGTCATTTTGATATTTGAACCAATATATAGTCTCATCAGGTGTCACACTTTTTCCAGAGCCAGTTACACCAAGAAGCACCTGGTGCTCCACCCCTTTGAGGATATTCTTCGCAATGGCCTCTATTGCCTGGGGCTGATCCCCCTTGGGCGTGAATTCGCTATGGATCGTGAACTTCGCCATGTGTCCTATAACAATTATGAGAAAGTAATCCCCTCATTCTTCTTGTCCCCAGGTTCTTATCATCTCCTTTTTTAAGAAGAAGCAAGGCAAATCTACAACATTGACAGGCAGGTTAAGGGAGAAAACTTATGTTGGAGCCAGCAATCCTTGTTCGTTTTGGATCATGATCTTGGGATTTGCATTTTTAGGAGGCACAGGCAGCCCTCTATCTTTTAATAAATTGATATGTTCTATCATCCCCCACTTTGCCTTATAGAGGCAATCTTCGATAGAATGCCCAATCCCGCTGAATCCTTCCAAATCCGGGGAATAAAATCCAAAGTAATCTGGCTCCTCAGTAGCTTCAATAACCAATGAATAATCTAACTCGATCATCCTTCCCTCCGTTTCCTTCAGTTCTTTTTAATACCTGCTGCCTTTAGTATAGCATGACAGGTGCCGGTAGGAACTTCCTTTGATCCATGATAATCAACCCTGATCAATTTATCCCATCCATATTTTCCATAGTATCTTATAGAGCCCTTCTCTTTTATGATCCTGAACCCATTCTCCTCCAATAATCTCACAAGTTCACTGAATTTCATAGGGGTCTTACCTCTGTGGAGATGCCTACAGCGCCTTTATAACACGCGATTTTTTAAGGGAATGTCTATACGGGTCAACTTCGAGCCTGAGACCTTCAAGTGCATGAAGGCCCAAAACCTCTGAATCTTTTCCTCTTGCAAATATAACTACTGTAGGGGCAATCCTTCCCATACATTCGACCTCCAAGAAACCTATGTTCCTTTTAACAATCCTTCCTTCAATGGTTTCAAGCTCTTCAATGCCTGTTGGCTTCACTCCGAGTTTCTTCAGGTATTTTTCGCTTATCCATGAAAAGGTTGCATCTGTATCAACCAACAATCTTTTCTTCAGCTTCTTACCGTTCTCAATCAAGACCACTTCTGCGTAGGTTTCACCCATTTGAACTTTTCCTCATATATACAAGGTTATATCGTCCCAGATTGGCTTGTCAACAGCCCAATTTCTCCTGTTACAATTCAAGAATCCTATTAATAATCCTATCTATACCTTTCTCTTCACGATACCAAGTTTCAATAATGTTATAGGTCCCTCCTTCATAAAGCCTATTTATTTCAGTTCGATCCAAAGGGGGCGGCACTGTTAATAAATATATAATTTTGTCCTTTATGTTAGATTTTTTGAGACTATCTTCAATCTTATGTATCCATTTTTCCATATCCTCAGCCGAACCCATTGGGATCAAGAGCTTTCGCTTGCCTATATTCTGGATAAAAAGTATGTCCGGAATAACTCTGTTTGAGTAAAAATGGGCCTCTATCTGACCACTGTTCTGCAGAACCGGCAAATACTGTTCCAAGGTCAAATAAATTTCGCCTCTGTTCCGCCTTCTTGTCCCCTGCGGTGTATCCTCAAGATAGATTCCATCATAGAGAAGTTCCAACCGTATTGCATCAGACTCATTCCATTTCTTATCTTCCCTTGCCTTTTCCCTGCTGGAAATTCTTTTTCTGATTTCAATATCAAGCTCTTTTATTTTCTGTGAACCAATACCAAGTTTTTCAAGCATTGAGTATCTACGAAATCGCAAGAATTCCTCTGGTTTCTCACGAAGGATCCCAAGGATCTTGCTCGCATGAATTATCTGTGCCTTACCATATTTGAGAATCCCCTTGATTAACTTATCCTTGGATTGCCTGCCGCCATATTTATACACTACAGAAATTGCATTAAATAAATGAGAGAGGGCTACGGGGGTATTCAGGTCATCATCCAGGGCCAGATTAATATTGTCCATAAGGGACAATAGCGGCTCCACCTCTTTTCTAAGATCAGAATCTTTGATCTGTGGTGGAGACAGGGGTTTATCTTCTGAGGAGCCCACATCGTAATCCAAATTCTGCAGGGAGGCATAAGCCCTAATTAATCCATCAAAACAGCTTTCAATAGCATCCGGGGTAAAATCCACAGGGCTGCGATAATGGCTGGAGAGCAGAAAGTAGCGGATCGCCTCTGGATGCCAGCGCTTCAGGGCCTCCCTGAGGGTGAAGATGTTTCCCAGGGACTTGCTCATCTTCTCCCTGTTGATGTTCACAAACCCGTTATGGATCCAGAAGCGTGCAAAGGGCTTTCCTGTTGCGCCTTCAGACTGTGCAATCTCGTTCTCGTGATGGGGAAAAATAAGGTCCATGCCTCCGCCGTGGATGTCCAGTGTCTCTCCGAGATACTTCATTGACATTGCAGAACATTCAATGTGCCATCCAGGCCGGCCAGAACCCCATGGGCTTTCCCAGGTAGGCTCGCCGGGCTTGGATTTTTTCCAAAGGGTGAAATCAAGCCGGTTTCTCTTGTTTTCCGACCCACCTTCGGTGGGTACCCCCTCCTGCGCCTGCATCTCGCTTAACTTTGCACCGGACAGCTTTCCGTATTCCTTAAATTTCTCAACGGAAAAATATACATCCCCTCCTGATTCATAGGCCATTCCCTTGTTCACGAGAATATCTATCAACGAAATCATTTCCTGTATATGATCTGTGGCTTTCGGCTCAACCGTAGGTTTCAGCAGGTCAAAGGGCCCCATGTCAATATAGAACTCCTTGATATACCTCTCTGCTATTGTCTTCCAGTCTGTTTTCTCTTCATTTGCCTTATTGATGATCTTGTCATCAACATCAGTGATGTTCCTAACATAAGTTACTGAAAAGCCCTTTGACTGAAGGTAGCGGACGAGGACATCGAAGACCACAGCGGAACGGGCATGGCCGATGTGGCAGAGGTCGTAGACCGTAATACCGCAGGCATAGATCTTCACCCTGCCCTTTTCAATAGGGACAAACTCCTCCTTCTTTTTGGTCAGGGTGTTGTAGAAGCTTACGGCCACTGACTCAGGATAGCTCGAAGAAGTCTTTTGTAACCGGTGTAGCCGGTGCAGGCGGCGCAGAAGGCGCAGAAGGAGGCCGCGCTGGTCCAGGAGAAACAGCCTGTCCCGATGGAACCATTATCACTACTGCATGGGCAGCCATTCCCTCTCCCTTACCAACCGGCCCCTGTCCATCCGTTCCGGTTGCCTTAACATTGACCTGACTTGGACTAACGCCGAGGACTCTCGCAATATTTTCCACCATCATTGGAATGAATTCCGCAACCTTGGGCTTTTCAGCCACAATGGTTGAATCCACATTGCTCACCTTGAATCCCTTTTGCCCGGCAATAGCCGTAACCTTCTCAAGAAAGGTCAGGCTGGTAGCATCCATCCACTGAGGATCGGTGGAGGGAAAATGCTTCCCTATATCGCCTTCAGCGACAGCTCCAAGTATGGCGTCACATATAGCATGGAGGAGAACATCGGCATCGGAATATCCCATCAGCCCTCTATAGTAAGGAACCTCAACCCCTCCGAGCATTAGCTTCCTCTTGTCCACAAGCCTGTGAAAATCATATCCTATGCCGATCCGCATCATAGTCCCCCTTTGTCAAGAACCCTGTGTGCAAGGATAGCCTCTCCCAGGACGAAGTCCCGGGGCTCTGTCAGCTTTATATTCCCCGTATCGCCCTCGACAACCATTACTGGCACGCCCAACCTCTCCACGAGCCCTGCGTCGTCTGTCCCATAGAATCCGTCTCCGCTCGCCTTCTCATGGGCCCTCCTTATGATCCTGGTGCGAAAGGCCTGTGGGGTCTGCACGAGCCACACTTGCCTTCTATCTATCGTAGAGACAACACGGCCTTTTGATATTTTCTTTACAGTATCCCTGACAGGCACAACTGCAACGGCTGCCCCTTTCTTCCTCGCCACAGCCACAACCTTATTGATAAGGCCGGGGCTGACAAACGGCCTCACGGCATCGTGAACAACAACCACCTTGACTTCAGGGGGAAGCGCCTTGAGCCCTGCACTGACAGAATCCTGCCTTTCCCTTCCGCCTTCACACACAGCAATGACCTTTTTCAGCGAAGAATTTTTTACTATTTTCAATGCCCTTGCCTTTGTCCTCTTCGGCACCACAAGAATGACTCCATCAACAGATGAAGATGCCTCAAATTTCTTCAGGGTATGAAGGAAAATGGGCTGCCCGCCTATGGGTCGGAACTGCTTCGGAACTCCTCCGCCTGCCCTCTTTCCGCTGCCGCCAGCTGGAATGATTGCGACAACATCCACATAATAATTATATTAAGTTCGCGCCAGTCTTTCAAACCCTGGGTCAGACAGAGACAGTGTTGTCGGCCTCCTCCTTGAGCTTGGTGAATATCATCCGTCCTGCCGTAGTCTGGAGCACGCTTGTCACAACGACCTCCAGGGTCTTCCCGATATGCTTTCTCCCAGCCTCAACGACCACCATAGTTCCATCCTCAAGATAGGCGATTCCCTGGCCAACCTCTGTCCCTTCCTTGATTATCTTAACCCTCAGATTCTCCCCGGGAATAACAACGGGCCTGAGTGCATTGGACAGTTCGTTGATATTCAGAACAACGACGCCCTGAACCTCGGCCACCTTGTTAAGGTTGTAATCATTGGTGACGACCTTGCCGTTAATCTGCTTGGCCAACTCCAAAAGCTTTGAATCAACCCCTCTGATCTTGGGGAAATCCTGCTCCACGATCCTTACCTCAACATTGGTCTGTTTTTGGATCCTGCGGAGAATATCCAGCCCCCTCCGGCCCCGTGTCCTCTTCATGGAATCCGGAGAATCAGAAATGTATTGAAGCTCACGAAGGACAAACTGGGGAATTATCAGGGGCCCCTCCAGAAAACCGCTCTCGCAAATGTCCGCAATCCGGCCGTCAATTATCACGCTTGTATCAAGGAGCTTTGGGGACTCCATGGTCTGTGTTCCACCCCTGACGGCGCTAAGCGACGAAAGCCAGAATTCCCTGAATTTCTGGGCGCCGATTACGATCCCAAGATACCCCAGAAACAGGGAAAGAAGCCCTGCGGCAAAGGAAGCCACGCGAGGCTCCCAGGGAAACGCTGATTCCAGGGAACCCGCGAGAAAGCGGGCAACTAACAACCCGATGATCCCTCCCCCAACCCCTCCGATGACCCCTAAAGGAGAGGCAAACCTGAGAATCCTCTCAATAATCACCCCGATTAAGGCAACAAGAACGCCCAAAGCCGCATAGGAAGCCATCAGGAACGGCGGAGCCGAGGGGTCATAACCCAACAAGCATCCCAACGCTCCTCCAAGCAAAAGAATGACTGCACGCACAAAATACCATCTAATCATTTTTTCCTCCCTATAAATCTATTAAGGGATTATATCGGATGTTGTTTTGCCGAGGAGCGGCGCGTTGTCAAGCTTTAAAAACCGAATCTATTCGTTTTCCTATCTTATCTTCCTTGGTCCCGGAAGCAATTGAGATCTCTTTGATCAGAAGACTTTTGGCCAATTCCATCAACTTCTTTTCCCCATATGAGAGCTCCTTCTGTTCTTTAAGGAGATTAAGGTCTCTTAACACCTCGGCGATTTCAAAAACCGATCCTGTCTTTATCTTCTCTGAATATTCCCTGTATCTTCTGTTCCAGGGATGGCTTTCCACAACTATCCGCTTTTCCCTTAGTATCTGAAACACCCTTGGTACAAGATCCTCCGAAATAACCTCCCTCATTCCAACGGCATCCACATTGTCCGTTGGAATCATGATCGTCATTCCGTTTTCAAGAATCCTCAAAATGTAATATGTCTTTTTATTGCCATAAAGCTCTCGTGTCTCTATGGATTCCACAACGCCAACACCATGAGAGGGATATACTGCCTTGTCCCCTATCTTAAACAATTCATCCCCCCTTCCTGCAAATGATATGGGAAAGGCTTTTGATCATATCGGGCGTCATACTAACACATAGTTTTTTTCCCGTCAACACAAATCCAACCTCATTTTTTATGATATCATATATTTTCCCTCTTTGCTATAATATTAAAAATGAAAATAATACCAGGGTGGGTCCACAGGCCGGGCAGACACTGCGCCTCAACGGCCATCAGTGATGTGATGAGGTTCAACGGACATGATCTCTCTGAAGCATTATGCTTTGGTCTTGCATCCGGTATTGGATTTTTCTATTTTGAGGCGGATTTTTTAAGCCCCAGCAGGCTCTTCCATCCAAGGAGCGCAACACTGGAGCCAGATTTTTTCTCTGTGATGGAAATACCCTTCATCTGGAAGACAGAGCCCGATCCAGAAAAAGCAATGAGGATCGCAGAAGAATGGATTGACAAAGATGTCCCTCTCCTGATCCAGTGTGACATCTATTATATGGATTACTTTAAGTCCTCAACTCATTTCAACGGTCATGTTGTGGCAATGTGGGGATATGACCGTGAGAAAAGGATCGCCTACCTGTCCGACACTGAGAGGGAGGGGCTCCAGGAGATTAGTTATGAATCTTTGGGCAAGGCCCGCATGTCCAATGCCCCACCTGTGTCCCTTGAGAATAACTACTGTGAGGTTAACTGGAAAGCCCCCCTTAGAGACATGAAAATTGCCATACCCGCTGCCCTGAAGAGGACAGGGACTGTAATGCTTGAAGAGGGAGTCAACGAATTTGCTGTGAGAGGAGTCAAGGCCATGAGGACCCTGGCTGAGCGCCTGCCCACATGGCCGGAGGCAAAGGACTTGAAATGGTGTGCGAGGTTCGGGTATCAGATCATTGAAAAAAGGGGGACAGGAGGCGGGGCATTCCGCTATCTATACAGGGATTTTCTCAAGGAAGCAGAGGTGCTCGTTTCCAAGCTGAAGCATTTGTCCCTGTCTGAAAAGATGGATGCCATCGCCAGAAAATGGACAGAGATATCAGATATCCTCAAGATGGCCAGTGAAAACGGCAGCATTGACTCCCTCAAAAAGGCGGCCAGTTCCGTATATAAAGTCGCTGACATGGAAGAGGAATTCTACCATCTTGTCCTGTCCATATAGATGGAAAGGAGCATTTTATGAAAAACATCATTGCACGAGGATTATTGATAATAGCCATATTTGCCCTCTTCGGCATGGGTTCAAATCCACCAGGGGAGATACCGAGCCCGAAGAAGGACTTCCGCGCAACAATAATTGATTCGGACGGGGTGAAATTTGAAGTGACCCAGATTAGCTTCCATGGAGAGATCTTTATCGACTGCAAGAGGGGTAAAGCCCTTATCGTCATACCCTTTGACAAGATTTCCAAGCTGGACTTCTCCGCAAAAGAGCGCAAAGAAGGCGATTCAGAGGAAAAGGGATCAGATTATATAAATGTTACGGTTCGCTTCAAAGATAAATCCTCAACAGATGTCCTTGTGAGGAAGGCGTTAAAATGGCATGGAAAGTCCTGGCTCGGCAATATTACGATCAAATCCGAAGATCTGAAATCAATTGAATTCGCTCCGTGATACAACTCAATAAGAGACGCCTTCTCTTACGGAGTATAGGTGTCCTGATTAAAAAATAACATGCAGAAAATCGTTGAGGGCGTTTATCGCCTGGAAACAACCGGTTTTTCCAACGGGTATCTAATCGTTGAAGATGCCGTCATGATCCTTGTGGACACGGGTCCTCCCGGAAGGGCTGATTCGATCCTCAAAGAGATTAGGGAAGGAGGCCTTCCTCCAGAGAAACTCAGGCATATTTTCCTGACCCACTTTCACCACGATCATGTCGGAAACGCCACAGAGATCTCCTCTGTTACCGGCGCACAAATATATATACACGAGGCCGATGCCGATGTGGTCAAAGGAAAAGCACCTGTGCCCGCCGGGCAGAGCATCATCGGGAAACTGCTCTCCCCGCTTCTGAACAGGGCATTCAGATTTAAACCAATTGAAAGGCTGGTCTTGCTTTCGGATGGCTCCAAAGATTTCCTCCCCTATCAAATCATTCATGTACCCGGCCACACACCCGGGTCTATGTCCCTGTTCCACCCTGAGAGAGCAATTTTGATCTGCGGTGACGCCATCAACCACAGGGGCGGCAGGCTGAGCCCTCCCCCTTCCCTGTTTACAATGGATGTAGAGAAGGCATGGGAATCCTTGAAGAGGCTTGCCTCGCTGGATTTCTCAATACTTCTTCCCGGCCACGGCCCGCCCATCATCTCCGGGGCAGCAGAACGGGTCAGGAAACTTTTTCGATCTGTGCGATGAAATGTCCGACCCGACGAAGATCTCTTTCGAGTCGCTTTACGCTGAACCTGCCATCATAGAAACAATCCATATGAAGGGAATGCATAAACCATCCAAACCATCGGGCAATCCCAATGCGTTTCGCAAGAGGGAATTTTTCCTCCATATCGTCGAGAAGATCAAGTTTGCTCTGAGTCCCCCGGGGCGGTTTGGCTCCTTTGGACAAAATGAAGGCATTGGCTGCCTGAACCACGGCTCCCCACCCTTTTTCAGCAGATTGCCTGATGCCAACCTCATCCTCGGCAGCCCGTGCACGGGTAAATTCCTTGACTGCGGCTTCATAAAACTTCTTTGCTTGTGGAAGTGTATTTTTGTAAGCCATTATATCTATAAATAGTATGCCTTTGCCCCTTGAAAAAGTCAAACGACTGAAAGTTGGCGAGATTCCATATCTCAACTGCGCTCCCATTTTTCACACGCTGAGGAAGTTTGTCGATCGGCGCCGATATTCTTTTGTAAGAGGAACACCTGCAAATCTCAATAAACTCCTTGCCCGGGGAATAATTGATGCAGCTCCATGCTCCTCAATAGAATATGCACTGCATCCAGACAGATATGTTCTTATCCCTGACATCTCCATAAGCGCCAGGGGCCCGATTAAAAGCGTGCTGCTCTTCTCAAGGAGACCCTTGAAGGAGTTAAATGGAAGACCTGTCGCCATCACACCGGCATCGGCAAGCGGGGCAATGCTCCTTCAAATCATTTTCAAGAAATTCCTCGGTTTCAGTCCGTGCTTTGTTCATTCGCAAAGGGTCGTCTCTTCAATACCCGGCAACTGTGATGCCGCACTCGTCATTGGCGACAACGCATTGAAGAACAAAAAAACCGCCCCTTATGTCATTGACCTCGGCATCGTTTGGAAGGCATGGACGCGAACATATTGCGTCTTCTCTCTCTGGATAGCGAGGCGGGACGCTTTTGAGTGCTCCCCTGCCTCATTCCAGCGCCTGCACTCGGACTTATTTGCTGCAAAAACCATTGCTGCTGCTCATCTTCCACAGCTTGCCAGGGAATTTCACCGGCTCGAATGGATGACAAAGCATGAGCTTATTGACTACTGGAAAACGATCTCGTTTGACCTGGGCGCTTCACATATCAAGGGCCTCAAAACATTTTATAGATATGCTCATGAGATCAAGGGAATACGGAGGGTCCCCCCCTTAAAATTCATTGTGACATAGAAAGGACAAAATATATGAACGCCTTTGAAAAGATCGCTTTTATTGTCTGGGCAATCGCAATAGCTGGATGCAATGTTAGGGAATCTGCAATATTTGAAGAGACTCCAATACTTTTTGACAAATACGGGGGCATTGTCGGCCATCAAGGTCACAACACAAGCGGATACTTTCAAGTAGAGAAAATCAAAGATCCTGGCGGAGAACGCTGGTGGTTCGTTGACCCCCTGAACAATATCTTCTATTCCCTTGGATCCAACACAACCGAGCCCGGTGGAGACTGGTGTCCTGCCCTTGGATATTCCCTTTATGGGAACAATGTCAAGGCCCTTTTCTCCGGAAATACCTTTGCCTGGGCAGATCGCGTTATTGACCGGTATTCCCTTTTGAAATTCAATACCCTGGGTTCATGGTCAGCCTCGGGTATAGATACCTTCCAAAACTCCATCCCCTATGTCCTCAACCTGAACTTGGGTTCAGGTGTTCCATGCCCAAGAATCAGCAAGGGCTTCTGGTCTGATTTTCCTGATGTTTTTGATCCCTGCTTCGCACAGAAAACCGCTGAGTCTGCCCGCTCCCAGATCACAGAGGCCATAAAGAACAACCATTATCTCATCGGATACTTCACTGACAACGAGATCTCATGGTGGGGAGGCTCTGCCTTCAGTTATAATCCCGACCACACCCTTGCAGATGACGCCATATCCAATACGGCAGCATGGGCAATAAAGCAGTACTGGGTGAACACATTCCTCAAGGAGACAAAGGGCTACACGCTCCAGGAAATCAACTCTACATATGGGAAAAACTTCACAGATTGGAGCGAGGTCCTGGATTTGTCTAAACTTCCGAACGATTCCGACTATCCTGCCATTCAAAAAGACAAGGACGATTTCATCGGCGTCATTGCCGATGCCTACTTCTCAGCAACAACATCTGCCATCAAGGATGGCGCCGGGGATAAAAACCATTTGATCCTGGGATGCAGGTTCGCTGTCCTTGCCCCTGACCAGGTCATTGAAGCTGCTGGAAAATATGTGGATGTGATAAGTATCAACGATTACTTCCCTTTAAACGACCCGGCCGGCGACTCACTTTTTGGAAAACCCCTGGACAGGTGGTCGCGGATATATTCCCTCACGAATCGCCCTTCTTTTATAACCGAATACGGTAGAAAGGGAAAGGATTCCGGGCTCCCCAATACCCAGGGCGCAGGATGGCCGGTTCTTGAGACGCAGGAGGACAGGGCAAAATTCGAGAGAGAAACGATTGACACGCAGTCAGACTTTGCCTCGGATGGAACAAGATTTATCATTGGCTTTCACTGGTTTGAGTGGAGGGACGAGCCTGCCCTTGGCCGCTTTGATGGAGAGAATTCCAATTACGGGGTCGTCAACATCAAGGATGAGCTATACACTACGCTCGCCCAAGCATTCAGAAATACCCACGATGCCCTATATAGAAAACTCTTGCACCTCCAGACAAGAAAACTTTATCCTCCTATCCTTCTCACGCCGGCATCACAAGAGAGCCTCAAGGCCTCCAAGCCAATGTTCTCCTGGTCTTCTGCAAATAAGGCCTCATCCTACACACTTCAATATTCTCCTGACAGGACATTCCCTGATGCAATGACTCTCTCCAATACCATCTCAGGAACATCCCATTCTCCTGAAATAGGAATGGCCTCAGGCACATGGTGGTGGACCGTGAAAGCAAATACATCCAAAGGCATTTCATCAGACTATGCAACCCCTAAATCATTCGTCATCGCACCGACACAACAGGATCCTGTCCAATGCATGGCATTAGAGGATCTCTCCTGCTGGAAGATGGAATGGCCAGCGTCTTCACCGGATCGATCCAATGGAAGCGCTGCAATTCTACCGGATGAGAGCATAATGACCCAGGGGGATTTCTCCGCAAGGATGGTCTTCACGATCAACAGCTATGGGACCAACAATAAAGTTAACGGAGGTCCCGGAGGAAAAGTCTCTTTATCATGGATCCCAATAGAGCCCCTTGATTTCGAATCCAAAACCTATTTTCAAATTGACATCATGCCAGGACTCATTGCCCTCCCCTCTGGGGCAGTCATCACCGGGCTCACATATCTCCGAATAGTCCTGAAGGACAGCGCTGGTTATACTATCACAGATGCATCCCTTGACCCTGGCAAGGCAGCGATCTCAGGGGAATGGACAACTGTATCAATACCCTTGTCCGGCAGCACAAAAAAGATTTCATCTATAACCTTTTACATGAATATCAACGACCAGGACATCCCACTCGATCAAAGGATGACCTTCTATTTAGATAACATTAGATGACTCTAACAAGGGCAAAAAAGCTCGAATATCTAATTATCGCAAGCATCCTACTTGATGGAGTTTTAGCTCTTTGCGTCTTCATATACCTGCTCACTGGTCCAAGCATATCTTTGAAACAGTGGGCCGGCTCAATCACTGCTTTTTGGTGGGCAATTGTTGCTATTTATGCCGTGGCGCTCATGCTCATCATGGAGGTGCTGACGCTTCCAGTGCTTCTGTTCAGTGGTTATTTCCTACCAAAGTCCATGGGTCTTTCAAGGCAAACCATCTGGGCATGGGCATGGGACTCTATAAAATCCTGGCTTGTAGGGATCGTCCTGACAGTCGCAGTCCTGGAGCTGCTCTACGGGCTTATCCGCTATTTCCCCCAAATGTGGTGGCTTTATGCCTCTATCGGAATATTCGTACTCATAATCTTGCTTACTATTATTGCGCCAATAGTAATCATTCCCATATTCTTCCGCATTACACCCCTTAAAAAAGGAGCTTTGATTCTCAAGGTTAGAGCTTTGGCAAGGAAGGCCGGGATCAGGGTCAAGGGCATTTATGAATTCAACCTGGGAAAGAAAACCCGGGCTGCAAATGCAATGCTCACGGGACTTGGAAAGACCAGGAGGATCATGCTCTCAGACACAATGATTAAAAACTTCACTGAAGGCGAGATTGGAAGCGTTATTGCACATGAAATGGGACATTACAAGGCACACCATCTCTGGAAGGGGCTGACAATGAGGGCTGCCCTGACCCTTTTGATCCTATTCATCGTTGACAGGGTGCTCTCCCTCCTCCTTCCCCACTTCTCATTCCAGGGAGCAGCAGATGTGGCAAATTTTCCCTTGCTTGCCATCATTTTTGGTGCAATAGAACTCGTTCTTATCCCATTTATTAATCTCGTATCACGCAGCATGGAGCGAAACGCAGACCTCTTCTCCTTGAGATTAATAGGACAGACCAAGCCCTTCGTTTCGGCATTGAAAAAACTCGGCAGACTGAACCTTGCCAATCCCGATCCCCATCCGTTGGTGGAGATATTCTTCTACACGCATCCGCCGATCCGAAAACGCATCGCCCTCGCCCGATCCTCCTTATCCAATTTGCAATAGAAAATTACCTGTATTATAAATAACAATATGGCAAGAAGGATTATTTGGTTTTATGCCCTTCTTCCTTTTCCTCTGATAGTTTTTCTCTCTTCTCCTTCTGTCTTTGCCCTGGAACGCACAACGGGGCATATGGCCCCGAGGTGGATATGGCCCTTGGCTCACATCCATGAGTAAGGAATAATCTATGACCTATATTAAAAATACTTATTTATATTTCCTGATTACAGGAGGTGGATCATGAAAGGACTGACGAGAGCAATCGTATTTGGTATATGTGTTGTCTTCATTATTGTGGGATGCAAGGGTGACACAGGCCCTGCCGGACCAAGTGGGGTTGTGATTTATAGCATCACGGCAACCCCTCCTGTTGTGCGTCCAGAAGAGAGCACAGTGCTTAAGGTATCAGCCGGAGACGGTGCAGGAAGTGCCCTAACCTATGCATGGGAGGCAAACGAAGGAAGCCTTAGTGCCGTTGACACCAACCCAGTTACCTGGACCGCACCCGGAACGACAGGAAGCTACATGGTGAGTGTGGAGGTAAGCAATGGGAAGGGCTCCACAGTGACGGCATACGCAAGCATCCTTGTGTCAGTGAGCCCTGCCGGACCTATAGTGACGAGCGTGAACCCTGTTGAGGCAAAGGTAGGGGAAGAGATTCGTGTGACCGGGGCAGGATTTGGCGCTTTACAAGGGACAAGCGGGGTGAAGGTGGGAGGAATATTGACAACCACAGTAGTTTCCTGGAGTGATACGGTGATCCGCCTTAAAGTGCCTGCTGGAGCGGTAACTGGGGGGGTGACCGTTGTGGTTGCGGGGACAGAAAGCAGCCCAGGGTATTTAATAGTGCTCTGGACCCTGGAAAATCCGGTAAATGTAGCGATAAGAGTTGCAACAAACGGCCAGAACAACCTACAGATTGTCTCTGATGGTTCGGGTGGCGCCATCATTACCTGGGAGGATTATCGTATCGGAACCGTTGGCATCTATGCCCAGCGGGTCAACAGTTCCGGCATAGTGCAATGGACAGCCAATGGCGAGACAGTGTGTCCAGTCCTCAACAACCGATACAATCCCCAGCTTGTAGGCGATGGCTCATGCGGTGCCATCATTACCTGGGAAGAGTATCGCGGTTATAGTGAAGTCATTGCCCAACGGGTCAACAGTTATGGTGTGATCCAGTGGGCATCCGGTGGCGTGGAGGTATGCACTACTGGTACCGCCAGCCCTTCTCCCCAGATTGCCTCTGATGGCTCAGGCGGCGCTATAATCACCTGGGAGGATTTTCGAAATGGGAACTTTGACATCTATGCCCAACGGTTGAACAACGCAGGCGCCCCACAGTGGACAGCCGATGGCGTTTCCGTGTGCACGGCTGCTATTATCCAAGGAAACCCGCAGATTGTCTCAGATGGCTTTGGCGGCGCCATCATCACCTGGGAGGATTTTCGAAATGGGAACAATGACATCTATGCCCAGCGGTTGAACAACGCAGGCGCCCCACAGTGGACAGCCGATGGCGTTTCCGTGTGCACAGCTTCCGATTACCAAGGAAACCTCCAGATTGTCTCTGATGGCTACGGCGGCGCTATCATCACATGGGAGGATGATCGCAATGGGAACACTGACATCTATGCCCAACGGATCAATATCGAGGGTACTCCATTATGGACATCTGATGGTGTATCAGTGTGTACGGCCACCGACTTGCAACGGAACTCGCAGCTTATCTCCGATGGTTCGGGCGGCGCAATTATTACTTGGGAAGATATTCGCAATAGCCCAAAAGGAGACATCTATGCCCAGCGGGTAAATAGTTCGGGTGCAATGCAATGGACAATCGATGGTATAGCTGTGTGCACAGCCGGCTATTACCTGCAATATCCCCAGATTATCTCTGATGGTTCAGGCGGAGCTATCATAACCTGGCAGGATGATCGCAGCGGGAATTATGACATTTATACCCAACGAATTAACAGTGCGGGCATACCAGAGTGGAGTATGCCGGTGTGCACGGCCGCCTACGGCCAGTATCTTCCTCAGCTTGTCTCTGATGGCTATGGCGGCGCTATTATCACTTGGGGTGATCTTCGCAACGGGAACGGGGACATCTATGCCCAGGGCGTAAGCGCCAGCGGGAGGCAATAAACAGGTTTTTAAGGAAGCAGATCAAGACATTTAGAAATATATTTGGATCGGTTTAAAAACCGATGCTTTATCGCCTGAAATACCGATTTACCCTTTTTATATCGGACTCCTCACCAATAAATCCTCACCGTTACCCCCTCCCTCCTCACCCTACCCTCTCCTCCAGGGAGGAGAGGAATAATATTCCCTTCCCTGATATTGACCAACTCAAGATGCTGTGATAAATGGGAATTGTTATGTTTTTTATTGCTACAGAAAAAGACATAAAAAGGGGCAAGATCACCGATATTTACTTTGAAAGAACCCTGAAAATCCTCAAGAAAAAGGGCCTAAATAAGGCCGTATCAGCAGAGGTGAGGACAAAGGGCCTTTCTGCCGGATGGGAATGGGGCATCTTTGCAGGCCTTGAGGAATGCCTTGAGCTTCTAAAGGGGCTTCCCATCAATGTCAGAGCAGTGGCAGAGGGAACGATCTTCAAGCCATTTGAGCCTGTCCTCTAAATCTCACTCTCACCCTTCAAGTATATCTTGACACATTGGGATTGACAAAATCCTTTATATCTAATAAGGTATTAATTAGTAAGTTACTTTAGAGTAAACTATGTTCCTTAACAGACAAAAAGAACTTGAGGCCCTGAGATCTCGCTTTAGATCGGAAAGGCCTGAATTCGCCATAATCTACGGCAGGCGGAGAGTGGGTAAAAGCGAGCTCATTGAGCACTTTCTCACAGGCAGGCCAGGGGTAAGGCTTCTCGCCAGGGAGGAGGCAGAGGGCCTGCAAATCAAGCGATTTTCGGAGAGCCTTGCCAATTACTTTAAAGACGAAGTGATAAGAAAGAATCCATTAACCAACTGGGATGCCCTTTTTACATATATCGCTGAGCGGGCAAAGAAAAGATTCATCCTGGCTATTGATGAATTTCCCTACCTTGTGACTGAAAATAAGGCCATCCCTTCCATCCTCCAAGACTTCTGGGACACCAAACTGAGGCACACAAAGATTTTTCTCATCCTCTGCGGCTCAAGTATAGGGATGATGGAAGGACTTCTTGGGGGGCGCTCACCCCTCTATGGAAGGAGAACGGCCCAGATACTGGTATCCCCATTTTCTTTTATGGATGCATACGGCTGGCTCAACACTGACATCCAAAGGGCGGTTCAGGCATTCTGCATATTCGGAGGTACTCCTGCATACCTGCTGGAATTCGATAAAAAGGCCTCTTTGTGGGACAACATAAGGCAAAAAATACTTAGAAAGGACGCATTCCTTTACAAAGATGCCGAATTTATCCTGAGAGAAGAACTCACAGAGCCCCGCTACTATTTTTCTATACTCTCTTCCATCGCAAAGGGGAAAACACGGCTTTCGGAGATCATAAACGATACAGGGCTCGATAAGGGGATCGTGGGAAAATATCTCTCTGTCCTTTCTGAGCTCCAGCTTATTGAAAGGCTTGTCCCTGTTACAGAAAGGCGTCCTGAAAAATCGCGGAAGGGCATATACAGGTTGCGTGATAACTTTTTCAGGTTCTGGTTCAGGTATGTCTGGCCACATTTGGAATATGTGGAGACCGACCAGCAAGGATATCTTTTAGATCGCATCATCAAGCCAACCTTTGACAATTTCGTCGGGCAGAGTTTTGAGGATATAATGGCAACTTTTCTCATGGAGCTATCCAGGCAGAAGATGCTCCCGGCTCATTTCACAAAGATAGGCAGGTGGTGGGACAGGGGGAAAGAAATTGACCTCATTGCCCTGAATGAAGAGACATACCAGGCCCTTTTCTGTGAAGTGAAATGGCGGGAAAGAGTCAATGCAGAGGCCTTACTCAAAAAGCTCCGGGAGAATGCCATGCATGTTGACTGGCACACTACAAAAAGGAAGGAATACTATTGCATTGTCGCCAAAAGTTTCATAAAGAAGACAAAGGATGCCATCTTAATAGATTTAGGTGATATAAAACGGATGCTAAAATCCTCCCTATCCCGATCCCCATCCATTGATTGAGATATTCTTTTACACGCACCCGCCGATACGTAAACGCATCGCCCTCGCCCGATCCTACTTATAGAATTTGAATTTGAATCATGAGGCCGGATGTTAACATTATGTTTGGTACAGAAATGGGGGCAAGTTCAACAGCCTCCCTCTATGCCCATCAGTGATGTCCTGGAATAGTACAATCTCCACGCTTTTGGGGGGAGCCAACCCTGCTCTCCTTTTTTACACCTAACGACAATGCTAAGCGATAGGCGAAGCACAGCTGTTGGGTTTTATTGTTGGGTGTCGCTTCGTTAAATTGCTCTTTCAATAATCTTTTTTACAAACTTTGGAATTGTCTGACCTGATTTTTTGGCGTCTTTTTTTAGTCGCTCATATTGTTCTACTTCTTTGCCTTGCCATATCAAATCAGCACGACGAACTTGCTGCATAGCAACATGTGAATAATCTTCTGGATATGCCCAGTAGCAAGAAAGGCAGATTTCCTTCTTTTTTAGAGTTTGCCAATTTTTACAATGCTCACATGACCACGATTTTGCTCGATTCGCTGAACCAGATAACAACATAAAATCATCTGGATTTGGTTCGACACTTTTGTCATCTCCCCCTACTTCATAAGGAACACGATGGTCTATTTGAAGCTTGCTTTCATCCATGTCTTCAAGATAGATGAAGCATTTGCAGCCATACTTCTTAATGAGGAATTCTTTAATCTTCTTGGAAAGACCTGTACGCCCTGACAGCTTTCTGAATTTCTTTTTGCTTACATCTCCAAAGCGATATGCGGCAATCTTCCTTCCATCTGAACCCGTTACACGAAAAGTCTCGAGAGGAATACCATGCTCGCGGACATCTCGAACTGCTCTCGGTGGATGATTATATCCATATTTTTCCTTCAATTCTTCAGTTGTGATGCGTCCATGCTTTAAAATATGATCAATAACCGTTTTGGGACGTTTTCCAGTAACAGACCTGCAAAGCTCAAGAAATTCTTTTGGGTATTTTCGCGGCATAACGCTCTCTTGCTTCCATCAAAGTAAGTTGTTCAGTCTCGCGTCTTCTATGAAAATAAGGTGAAGCTGCAACCTCTACAGCCAAGCGTGGCGATAAATATAAGGACTCAACAGTAATAGCATTTCGTTTAAGCAATGTTGCCTGAGATGAGCGTCCTGCTTCCAATTCAATTAAAGTAAGCGAAAGGCTCTTCGGCAAACGATTACCAAAGGCTTTATTGCCTGTCCGGCCATCATAACTCACGGCGTAACGAATATTACGGGTATTTAACTCTGCCAATGCCATTACAAATTCATCATACAATATTCCGGAATAATAACGAGAATCTCTGTCACCACACACCCCTTGATAAGGTGGATCCATATAAATAACATCGTCCTCATTCACATTTAATAAAACATCCTTATAATCAAGTGATGATATTACAGTTTTTCCTTTCAAAAGATTAGAGACGCCAAATATATTTTCTCTCATCGTCTCGGGCCGTGTGCCGTTACGCCTCTTGTCGGGACTTTGATTAAAAAATCCTTCAGTATTGTAACGCACCGAACCTTTTACGCAACGTGCAAGCAAGTAAAGAAATAATCGAGGGTTTCCTGTCCGATTGAAATCTTCTCTAACCCGATAATAGTGCTCTAAGGGGTCATCATGCTGCTGATTCCATAGTGACTCATAAAAATCAGCTATTTCAGCAGGATGATTAATGATAAGTTCGAGCAATTCCACGAGGGGCTTATTTAAGTCATTTATCCAATATGAATTCGTCCTCTTTCGCGCGGCGCAGGCTATCGAAATAGCAGCAGTTCCAGCGAAAGGTTCCAAAAGTCTCGGAAACTTATTAGGAAAATATCGGAGAATAGCTGACGAAAGAACTCTCTTGCTTCCCTGATATTGTATAGGATGTGGAACTTTCATGTTGCACCTTTATCTTATTTTCAGTTTGCCAAGGGCAACCGAGGTTGATATCGCAATGGAGATTCCCTGACAGAATATTTTGAATAAGCCTTTCTTTGCGCCTCTATCATGTTTGCTCTATTCATGTTGACTTTTTCCCGGCACTTACAGCGCTTTCTTATGATACAATATATTGTATCATTTTATTATTGATACCATACATATTGTGTCATGTCAAGTTTTCCAAGTCAGAAGTTTCCCCATTTACGAAAATCCACTCTAACCGTCTCAAGCCCCCTGAATGTGCTGCCTGATGCGATTGAGAACATTAAGACAGAGGTCACAAAGTTGGTTGAAAGTCTCTTGGCAATATGTATCAACGCGCTTACCTGAAGGCATAGTAGGGTAATGAATTTTAACTTGGTCACCACCACGATAAGGCTCTTCAATGAAGCAATGAAAATCTCGTAGGCCAGAATAATGCGTGATCGTGTCCCGCATAAGCGTCATCTGTTGAATCCAAGTTGTCCTATGCGTTTCAAAGAGATGAACGAGCCCGTGTTCCCCTGATTTAATGAGTTCTTTAATGACTTTTCCACCGGCTACATAATCATTCGTTGCTCGATCGCCTGAATGTTTAAAGGTGATAAAACTCTTCAGAGAGGGAACTGCCGAACTTAATGCTTGAATCAACAAGTCAATATTGCTTTTGACTTGAAACAGAAAAGCCTCAGTTTCGTAGATGAGCACTGGATTCTCTAATTCAAAGCTTGCTCCTGACCCTGCTGAATATTCTTTCTTGAACTCAGCGACTTTTTTGTCAATCTCTCTCTCAATAGTTTTGAGATGATATCTGACAGCATACAGTTTGTGTTTGCAATCATGCAATTTCTTGCTGAGGTTGTCCATTCGAAGTTCGTTCACTAAACGAAGTATTTCTGAAAAATTATTTTCAACTCTTTCGTCTAAATCTTCAGAGTTTTTTGCACCTATTATCGTTGCAAGCAATCCTGGCACTTTATGCCATGTCTTGCCACCATTTGAGCTAACAGCGTGCGAATTAATGTTCTCTGGGTTGTTGCTCGGTCGAACCAATAGGGTCCTTTCTTTAGACAGACAACAGTGTTTGTACTTCTTGCCGCTTCCACAGGGACAGGGCTCATTTCTACCGACTTTCATCGCTGATTAAACATTAGCATATTACTAAACAGAAAATAAGGGATGAGAGTATATATTGTATATTTATCTTTTCTTATCACTTATTAAAAAATTGGGGGAAGCAGCAATCTTTTACCTTCCTCAAAAATCAGGTGTCCATTTTCCCTCAAATTTTAACAAAATTGATATAAATCAATCAAACATGATAAAAGTATAAATCCATCGGAATTTCAATTGGTTAATACAATTTTTCATTAAATTTAAAGAATTATAAAAATGTCTTGGAATGGTTTAAAAGGCCGATGCTCGGCTGACCGAGCTACCTACTTATCCCTATTATATCGGACCCCTCAACCTGGCTTGTCTCCACACCCTAAAAATAGTTACCCTTACCCTCTTCCTCCTCACCCCACCCTCTCCTCCAGGGAGGAGAGGAATTCTCTGTAACTCCTCACACTGCCCTCTCTCCGCCAGAGGCGGACATGCTTTTCAAGGAGAGGAAATTGATGCCCTCCTCACCCCACCCTCTCCTCCAGGGAGGAGAGGAAATTTCCTTAATTAATCCTCACCCTGCCCTCTCTCCGCCAGAGGCGGACAAGCTTTTCAAGGAGAGGAAATTGATGCCCTCCTCACCCCACCCTCTCCTCCAGGGAGGAGAGGAATAATATTCCCTTCCCTGATATTGACCAACTCAATACGCTGTGATAAATGGGAATTGTTATGTTTTTTATCGCCACAGAAAAGGACATAAAAAGGGGCAAGATCACCGATATTTATTTTGAAAGGACCCTGAAGATACTCAAGAAAAAGGGCCTGAATAAAGCCGTATCAGCAGAGGTGAGGACTAAGGGCCTTTCTGCCGGTTGGGAATGGGGGATTTTTGCAGGCCTTGAGGAATGCCTTGAGCTTCTCAAGGGGCTTCCCATCAATGTCCGGGCAGTGGCCGAAGGCACTATCTTCAAGCCATTTGAGCCTGTCCTCGAGATCACAGGGCCATATTCTTCTTTCTGTGCCCTGGAGACCTCTCTTCTGGGGCTTCTTTGCCAGGCATCAGGTATTGCCACACGGGCAGGACGAATGAGGATATTAGCAGGAAACAGGACCCTTTTGAGCTTTGGCTCGCGCAGGATGCACCCGGCAATCACACCAATGATAGACAGGTCTGCATATATAGGCGGGTTTGACGGCGTTTCCGTGGTAAAGAGCGCAGAGATGCTTGGCATTGAGCCATCCGGCACCATGCCGCACAGCCTCGTCCTTCTTTGCGGAGACACGGTGAAGGCATCTGAGGCATTTGATGAGGCAGTAGGAAAGAAGGTCCCGCGAACCGTGCTTATTGACACATTCCAGGATGAAAAATTCGAGGCTTTGCGCGTTGCCGAAGCAATGGGTAAGAAGCTTTCTGCTGTGAGGCTTGATACGCCTGGCTCAAGGCGGGGGGATTTCCTCCAGATCCTGAAGGAAGTCAGGTGGGAGCTTGATCTTCGCGGGTTCACATGGGTCAAGCTCTTTGTGAGCGGCGGCATCACTGAAGACGATATCCCGGTGCTCAACGAGGTTGTTGATGGATACGGCATTGGGACTTCGCTTTCAAACTCTCCGGTAATAGACTTTGCCCTTGACATTGTTGAGATTGAGGGAAAACCAATTGCCAAGAGGGGGAAGGAATCCGGAAGGAAGAACCTGTTGGAATGCATTAGATGCAATCAAAGGAAAGTTGTCCCAATTGGGATGAATCAGGCAAGATGCAGGTGCGGCAAGAAGATGAGCAATCTATTGACCACTGCAATAAAGGGTGGGAGTATTATTTTAAAGAAGAGGACGCCCCAGGAGATCAGGGCTATGGTCCTCAAGGGGCTGATAAAACAAGGAGGAGATAATGAAAGTAACGCTTAGCATCATCAAGGCAGACATTGGAAGCATCGGAGGGCATATTAAGCCGAGCGATCGTCTTCTGGAGAGGGTAAAGGAGTTTGTAACTGACGAAGGCAGGGATTTCATCATTGATTCGCATATCAGTTACACAGGGGATGATGTGGCGATTCTGATGACACACCAGCGCGGGGTTGGCTGCAGCGATGTCCACAAACTTGCATGGGACGCATTTGTCGCAGGAACTGCTGTTGCCAAGGAGCAGGGACTCTATGGAGCTGGCCAGGACCTCTTAAAGGATGCCTTTTCAGGAAATGTGAAAGGGATGGGCCCTGCTGTGGCTGAGATGGAGTTCGTGGAGAGGCCAAACGAGCCTTTCCTCCACTTTGCCGCGGACAAAACAGATCCCGGGGCATACAACCTTCCGCTTTTCCTCGCATTTGCAGATCCAATGCACTGTGCAGGGCTGCTGCTCAGCCCAAAGATTACAAAGGGGTTCAAGTTCACCATAATGGATGTGAATTACATAAAGGCAGACAGGGTCATTGAGCTTAATGCGCCTGAGGATTCATATAAAATTGCAGCACTACTCCGCGATGGAGAGAGATTTGTTGTTGAGTCCATCCACTCAAGGACAACCGGGGATCAGGCGGCTTCGGTCTCAACATCAAGGCTTCACAATATTGCAGGGGTATACACTGGCAAGGATGACCCTGTAATGCTGTTAAGGACACAGGGGGTGTTCCCGGCAACCGGAGAGGTCCTATCGCCATTTGCAATCGGACCCTATGTCGCGGGATTCATGAGGGGTAGCCACAACGGCCCGCTTATGCCAATGAAAATGAACTGCACCATCTCGTTCTTCGACGGCCCGCCCGTTGTCACATGCCAGGCATTCTGTGTCCACGAAGGAAAACTAACTGAGCCTGCTGATGCATTCGATCATCCCCTGTGGGATCATGTGCGTGACAATGTCGCAAGGAAGGCCATCGGGATCAGGCAGCAGGGCTTCTTCGGAAATGCCATGCTCCCATACGACGAGCTGGAATACGGCGGCATTGTGGACATCATGAACGAGCTGGACAAACGCTTCATTGTAAGGCCAAAGAGAGCGAAGAAAAGATAGAATTATACATTGTTGATGGGCCGGCAGGTGACCTTGTTCAGGGAGGAGCGGCCGGATTATATTGATTTAGATGGAAAATGAAGGAAGCACGCTACTATCACAAGAAACAGGGCGGATTGGTGAAATGTGTCCTTTGCCCACGGGGATGTGAGATCAAGGATGGCGAAACGGGCGATTGCTTAATCCGGCAGAATAAGGGCGGGACGCTCTATGCCATTGCATATAACAGGATATCTTCTCTTCACCTGGATCCGATAGAGAAAAAGCCGCTTTACCACTTCTATCCCGGCTCCCAGATCCTCTCCATAGGCGCTATTGGATGCAATCTTTCATGCCTATTCTGCCAGAACTGGCCAATGGTAGAGGGAAAGATCTCACTCTATGAGGCCACATCAGAGAACATCGTTCAATCTGCGCTCGAGTGCAATTCAATCGGCGTTGCGTTCACCTACAACGAGCCAATGATATGGTTTGAGTTCGTCCTGGACACTGCAATAAAAGCAAGGGAGAAAGGGCTTAAGAATGTCCTCGTGACAAACGGCTACATCTCCCCCCAGCCCCTAAAAGAGCTTCTTCCATACATTGATGCAATGAATATCGATCTGAAGTTCATCAGGGAAGAGCCCTACAAGAAGATTTGCGATGGCCATCTTGCGCCTGTGCAGAAGACCATAGAGACTGCCAGGAAGTCATGCCTCGTGGAGATAACGAACCTGATCGTAACCAACTTGAACGACTCTCCTGAAGATATTGAGAAGCTAATATCATGGGTATCTACGCTTGGCAAAGACACGGTGCTCCATTTCTCCAGGTATTTCCCACAGTATAAAATGGACGAGCCACAGACGCCGGTAAGCACACTTCTTATGGCTTTTAAGATGGCAAAGGAGCGCCTTGACTATGTGTATCTGGGTAATGTCCTTTCAGAGGATGGTTCTGACACCCATTGTCCCAGCTGCCAGTCTCTTCTTGTCAAAAGGATGGGTTATGATACATCTGTTATCGGGCTCAATGGGAGTAAATGTGCAAAGTGCGGCTATAAAACAAATATCATCACTGGAGGGGGAGGTTTATGAAAAAAAAGAAAATTACACGATCCAAAAAGGCGTTCCTGGTCATTGACATGCTCAATGACTTTGTGAGGGACAACGCCCCTCTTTTCGTTCCGGGCGGCCAGGGCATTATCCCTGCAATCAAAAATAGGATGGACGAGGCAAGGGCCAATGGGGTCCCTATAATCTATATCTGCGATGCGCACAGCAAGAATGATCCCGAGTTCAGGGTGTGGCCGCAGCATGCAGTGAAGGGGAGCCCAGGGGCAAAGGTTGTTGAACAACTCGCGCCGAAAAAGGGCGACATTGTTATCCTCAAAAAAAGCTATTCCGGTTTCTATGGCACGACCCTGGAGAACGCCTTAAAAAGGATAGGGGCAAAGGAACTCACTATTACAGGGGTATGCACGGAGATCTGCGTCCTCTATACGACGGCAGATGCATATATGAGGGGATATAAGGTGGAGGTGCCGGAAGACTGCTCGGCAGCATTGACCCCGGAAGACCACAGGTTCGCCCTCAAGCAGATGAAACAGGTCCTAAAGCCAGCCCAATCTTGAGGCCTATGGCAAGGATCCGAGTCCATCTGCTGATTGACGGAAGGGTGCAAGGGGTATGGTTCAGGGCCTCCACACAGGATGAGGCCAGGATCCTGGGGCTTAAAGGTTGGGTGAGAAACCTATATGATGGACGGGTGGAGGTTCTCGCAGAAGGGGATGAGGATAAGGTCAACGCATTTATCGCCTGGTGCCATAAGGGCCCTCCGGGCGCCAGGGTGGAAAGGGTTGAGGTAAAAAAAGAAGAATTCAAGGGAGAATTCAAGGATTTTAACATCACGAGGTGACAAACATGAGCACGGCTAACTGGAAAGCACAAGCTGACCTGATTCAAGAGGTGTTGGCCAGGGAGATACTGGATTCACGCGGCAATCCAACTATTGAGGTTGATGTGACTCTTGAGAGCGGCTGCACAGGCAGGGCTGCAGTTCCATCCGGCGCCTCCACAGGTAGCCACGAGGCATTGGAACTCCGTGACGGCGACAAGAAACGGTTCGGAGGAAAGGGGTGCCTGAAGGCCGTTGAGAATGTCGTCAAAAAGATCGCGCCCCACCTCTTAGGCAAGGACCCGAGGAACCAGACAGAAATTGACAATCTCCTCTGCAGCCTGGATGGAACAGAGAACAAGAGCAAACTTGGGGCCAATGCAATACTTGGGGTGTCCCTGGCTGTTGCACGGGCAGCGGCCGGCTCAGCCGGTCTTCCCCTTTATAAGTATCTTGGGGGTCCAACAGCCTGTCTTCTCCCTGTCCCATTGATGAATTTTATCAACGGAGGGGCCCATGCAGACAATGCATTGGATATACAGGAGTTTATGGCTGTCCCAGCAGGCGCAAAAAGGTTTTCTGATGCATTCCGCATGGGAAGCGAGGTCTTCCATGCCCTCAAGAGCGTGCTGAAGGAAAAAGGGCTCAGGACTGCTGTTGGAGACGAGGGAGGATTTGCGCCAGATCTTCGCAGTAACGAGGAGGCAATACTTCTCATGATTTCAGGGATTGAAAGGGCAGGATACCGCGCCGGCAAGGATATTTTCATTGCCCTGGATTGCGCTGCCAGCTCTTTTTACGATGAAAAAAAGAAAAGATATGCCCTGCGTTCCGAAAAGAAATCCCTTACATCCGAGGGGCTGATCAATGTCTATGAGAAGCTTGTCAAATCATATCCAATCATATCCATTGAGGACGGACTTGCAGAAGACGATTGGGATGGATGGACAGCCCTTACAGAAACACTCGGTAAAAAGATACAGATCGTGGGAGACGACCTATTTGTGACAAATATCAAGCGGCTGACGCAGGGGATACGGCTTAAGGCGGCCAATTCCATTCTGATCAAGCTCAATCAGATTGGTAGCGTGACTGAAACAATTGTAGTTGTCGAGGCTGCGAAGAAATCAGGGTTCAGCACTGTCATCTCCCACAGGAGCGGCGAGACAGAGGACACGAGCATCGCTGATATTGCTGTTGCACTCTCAGCAGGACAGCTTAAGAGCGGCTCCATGTCCAGGGTTGACCGCATTGCAAAATACAATCAGCTTCTCAGGATAGAGGAGGAGCTGGGTAAATCAGCAGAGTATCCCGGGCTTCGCGCCTTTCGCCTGGCCTGAGACATTGCACTGTGTCCATTAAAGTCATTACCCTGGGCACGGCTGCTTTTATTCCAAGCCGGGACAGGGACAATGTCTCTCTTCTTGTTAAGGCAGGAAACGAACTCCTGCTTGTGGACTGCCCGGGCTCTGTGGTTCAGAAGATCAGAAAGGCCGGTTTTTCCCCCTGGAATATCCGAAGGGTGATCCTGACCCATGACCATGTTGACCACATCTTGGGCATTGCCTCGCTTGTTTTTGTCAACATAAGAAGGACTAAGCCGATTTTCATCTACGGCCCTGCACAAAGCCTTAAGACAGTCAGAAATATGCTTGACTCGCTCAAGCTCAGGGATTCGAGAATATATCCCAAAAGCAGGTTCATCCCTGTGCCGATGAAAGAAGGCGCAGTGGTCCTCAGAACTCGGAAAATATCCGTTTCTGCAACTCCAGTTGAGCACTCCAGGGACACTATAGGCATCAGGATCAAAGCAAAGGGGTCATCGTTCGTTTACAGCTCTGATACCAAGAGGTGTGAGAGTGTGGCCAGACTTGCAAAGGGATGCGATGCACTTTTCCATGATTGCTTTACAATCCATTCCAGGATGGGGGATGCATTCTCAAACCACTCGAGCGCCAGGCAGGCAGGTGAGATCGCACATCTGGCCCAAGCGAAGAAGCTCTTTCTCATGCACATTGATGCAAGCAATTCTCCAAATATTAAGGCCCTGCTACATGAAGCCAGGGTCTCCTTTAAAGGAAAGGTATATGTCCCTAAGGACGGACAGCGAATAGAAATCTAAGGGTTTTTCCCTGAAACCAGACGAACCCCTATTACAACAGCCGATAGCGATATCAGAATAACACAGGCCGACATAAAAACATTGTAGTCATATGCCTGGAAGTGCATTGACTTGCAATGAAAGAAAAGCTCCTCAGCAAGCCCTGCAAGCCCGAGTATCGCCCCGAGATAAAGTCCGGCAGTAATTATTTTGGGATACTTGTCCACTGAACAGAGAGCTGCACCAATAAAAATCGCTGCAAGGACAAACAAACCCCCACCAATGTAATTATCTACATTGAAAGCAAACTTTTCAGTGAATAAGAAATTAAGGAGAAGGGCTTTTTTGAGCGACACGGTGCCCGCTACATTAATGTAGTTTGCAGCAATTGATGCAACGGTTGAGGCACGAATTGCTCCAACAATTGCTGTGAAAAGAAGCCCAAGGCTTCCGGTTACAAACCCGAGAACAGCAAGGGCTTTCGCCTTTGCCTTGAGGCTTTCATAAAGAGCAAACATAAACGGGAAAAGCATTGTGGAGATGACGATCGCTGCTGCCCAGCAGAAGCGGTATTCAGTTCTATGCGCTGCAATATATTCCATCCGTTTGATAAGATCCGTCCCTGCATTTGATTGAGCCAGGGTCGTTCCCAGATACGCAAGGACAAGAACCATGGCCCCTCCCCCAAGGATCCCACTCCACCCTCCAACCTTCTGTAACATATTGTTATTGCTCGCTTTTTTTGGCATAGGCCCTCCTTTCTCCGGTCATAATAATTACCTTAAATTTTATTCTATCCTATAACATTTTAAGTTTCAAATATTAACGGCTTCATGAAGACCAAAAGCCTGCAATTCCTTGACCTATATACGGGGTGGACAATGGAGCAGCAATGGATATTCTTGATGGAAAACAAGGAGGCGAATATGAAAAGAAACTATGGATGGATTCCTGACATTCCAGACCAGAGGGATTTCCTATACAGGGCTGTCATGCGGCCGCCCGCTGTGCTGCCAAAGAAGGTTGACCTAAGAAAGGATTGCTCACCGATAGAGGACCAAGAGGCGCTTGGAAGCTGCACTGCACAGGCCCTTGCAGGCAACCTGGAATTCATTGATGTTAAAAACGGGGACGGATACATAGACCAGAGCAGGCTCTTCATTTATTACAACGAAAGATTAATAGAGGGACATACAAAAGAAGATTCCGGTGCAATGCTCAGGGACGGGATCAAGAGCCTTGTCCGCTATGGGTCGTGCCCTGAAAAGGAGTGGCCCTATAATATCGGCAAATTTGCAGTCAAGCCGCCGCCAGCCGTCTACACACATGCGAAAAAACACACCATCACAAGTTACCACAGGGTCCTCTCTTTGGACGAGATGCGTTCCTGCCTGGCCGAAGGGTATCCATTTGTGTTTGGATTTGCCGTTTATGAAGGTTTTGAAAGCCAGGAGATTGCACGAACAGGGATTGTCAATATGCCAAAACCCACGGAAAGAATGCTTGGAGGACATGCAGTGATGGCAGTGGGCTATGACGATCGCTCTCAGCGCTTTATTGTGCGAAATAGCTGGGGAACAAAATGGGGGATGAATGGATACTTCACCATGCCCTATATGTATCTTTCTTCGCAAATGCTGGCAGACGACTTCTGGACAATACGCCGTCAGAAATAGAAAAGCACCATACTCGCCTTAATAGAGAATTCCAAAAGGGGATTGCTTGCACAAGATTCCTCTTGACAGGAAGCCTCCGTTGACCGATAATTTAAGGTGGCCCCAATTGTGGGACTTTAGAAAATGGAGGGACGAGCCTATGAGCCTTGCAACCAATCTCCTTCGGGCAGAGACCATCGGTGTCAAAGAGTTAAAGAATCATCTATCGGTTGTCTTGAAACAACGAAAGGCCCGAGTAGTGACGGATCGAAATAAACCTAAACACTTCCTTATTCCCTATGAGGATATGGTGGAGATCGCCGAGATTGTAGAGGAACTATCCAGTGCCAAACTTCTAAGAGACATAGCGGAAGGGCGCCGATCCTACCGGAAAGGGAAGTGGATTCCTTTGGAGACACTTGCAAAAGACTTGAAACTTCGTCCATGAGTGAAGGATACCGGGTCGTTTTCGGAAGTGTAAAAATCCAAAAATATACGGTCAAATTTTTAAGGACTCTCCCTCGAAATCTTCAGCAACGGTTATATGATGCTATGAAGGAGTTGGGAAAGAATCCGAGGCCACAGCAATCCAAGCGTCTGAGCCTTGGAGTGCTGGTGTATGGCTATACTGCACAATATAGGCTCCGAGTGGGCGATTATAGGATTTTATACGATGTAGATGATCGAGCTGAAACTGTTGTGGTTTTAGCAATAAGGAAGAGGGAAGAGAAGACATACGCTTAGAGAGCCCTCAGGTCGGGGTGAATACTTCGGGGCAAAACTACAGAAGATCAGGAGCAATCCTTCCCGATAAAACCGAGCAATACACCTATTCTTCGGGTCAATGAGTATCTTCGTGAATCTGCACGCACGCATAAAGATGCTTCCTTGATAGGATGCGGCGAAATGTGATAGTTTCGCTTAAAACAAGGAGGAATTATTATGAGTGGACGAATCCTGAAAACCAGGCTTTGCGACATGCTCGGCATCAAGTATCCGATAATAAGCGCTGGCATGGGACCGACTTTAATTGGCGAGAAGAGCGGTGCTCCTGTGGAGCTGGTAGTAGCCGTATCAGAGGCCGGAGGCATGGGAGTGCTCGGCGGCAGCGGCATGAATGTTGAGGAACTGCGGGATGCCATCCGTGAGATAAGAAAGCTGACCGATAAGCCCTTTGGCGTGGACCTGCTACTGCCTCAAAGCCTGGCAGATACCTCCCAGGCCGGTTCGGCCACGGAGATGCCCTTGTCCGTCATCATCTCCACATTGCCGGACAAATACCAGGACTGGATCAAGAAGATAAGGAAAGAACTGGATCTGCCCGAGGTAGAGATCATGGTCAAGCTCAATACCACGACCATGAAACCCAAGGAGGCTGTCCGGGTATGCCTTGATGAGAAGATCCCGCTCTTCTGCGCTGGGCTTGGGAACCCGGGCTGGATGGTCAAGGACGCTCATGCGGTTGGAACAAAGGTTCTCGGCATTACCGGCAATACCAAGAATGCAAAGCGAATGGCCCAGTCGGGAATAGACCTGCTCGTTGCCCAGGGTCATGAGGGAGGGGGCCATACTGGAAGAATAGGGACCATGGTGCTTCTCCCGGCTGCAATTGACGCAGCCAAGCCGGTCCCTGTGCTTGCTGCAGGCGGCATTGGAGACGGCCGCGGCGTTGCCGCTGCCCTTGCAATGGGCTGCATAGGAGTATGGGTTGGAACCCGTTTCCTTGCAACCGATGAAGGTGGCGCGCTTCCGGTCAATAAGCAGCGCATCATTGATTCCACAGACGAGGACACCAAAGTGAGCACTGCTTACACCGGCAAGACCCTCAGGGCAAGCTATAACAAGTTCCACGACCTGTGGGCAGAGTCAGGGCTCGATCCGCTGCCTTTTCCCATGCAGACCCTGATCTCATCGCACCTGCTGGCCGCATTTATAGAGGCAAAAAAGAACGATTATGTGGGAGGCTTGGCCGGACAGGTGTCGGGCATCATACACGAGATCAAACCTGCAAAGCAGGTCCTTGAAGATATGGTAGAGGAGGCAGTGGATATCCTCACGCGCCGTCTTCCCCAAAACGTGGAAGCGAGGTAATGTTCTGCTATTTTCCCTGATACTGGATCAGAAGCCCCGACTCAAGTTCTTCTGCATCCCGAAGCATGCGCTCCAGTTCCAGGCCATCGTATTTGGCTACCAGGTCATTTACATACCTGCTCATACCAGTAAGAGCGTCCTCTGAGGCCATTGTTGCACCTACTGCATCCATATCCACTACCCTGCCCTGGGGAAAGGCAAGGCGGCTTCCGAGGCGAACATCCTTTTTTGCCGAGGCAACAGCGATTGGAGCACGCCGAGCAAGTTTCCGGGCCAGTTCCATAACGCATGGTAAAAGTTTATCAGGGTCAAGTGCGCAGTTGATCAAACCCATTTCTTCTGCCTCTTCCGGGGTATAGAGTTTTCCTGTCAACAGGATCTCCAGGGCCCTTGCCTCGCCAACCACGCGGGGCAACCTCAAGGGTGTTCCTGTTCCGCCAGGGATGATTCCGACAAGGACCTCTGGAAGGCCGATCCTGTAATGCTTGCCCTTGGCCATAAACCGAAAATCACAGCACAGGGCGATTTCACATCCGCCTCCAAGGGAAATACCATTGATGGCTGCGATCACCGGCTTGGGAAAGGTATCAAGGATGTCCAGGCACCTTGCCCAGAAATAGATACCTTTCTCTGCAGGGCTGCGCAGTGCTAAAGCCCGGATGAGAAATCTATCCAGAGTTGGATGATTATTGGCCTTCTTCATCAACCAGGACATGATCCTTCCCAGTATCGGGGCCTTGGGAGCGCTACGGCTGTATTCAATCAGCTCGGACACATCATAATGGGAAATAAAAGAATCTTTCATGCCGCCGGTTAATACCAGTACACGGACCGATTCGTCCTGGCGAGTTCTAATAAGCTCGTTATACAACTCTTTGAGCATTTGGTTGGTAATGAAATTTTTAGGCGGATTTGCAAAGGCGATTATTTCTACGGGACCATCCCTTGTTACCTTAATTTTCTCGGTCATTGTATTCCTCCTTGCCAGGTATGCTATTTAATCGACTTATCTTATTCAACTGGGTGTTCAAAGTGACACCAAGGATAGGTTCGATCTCTAATCAATTGGAATTTAATAGCGATTCCTTTTCCGCATTAGGCGGAAAAGCGCCATACTGGGGCTAAGCTGCCCTTCCCCTCGCAGGAATGAAATATCGCCTCTGTTAAGGCTTTTTAGGCTCCTCTTTCTTGACCGTTACTGCCGGTCCTCCTGATGCTGGAGGCTTTCCCTCAGGCCCTTTTCCTTCAGGTCCCTTAGCCTCAGGCGGTTTCGTTGGCGGTCCGCCAGGCCCTGAAGGCTTCTCTGGAGGCTTTTCTGATGGTTTTGCTTCTGCTCCAGGAGCGGGTTTGGCAACAGCAGGGGGAGCAGCAGGTTTAGGAGCTGCAGGGGCTGGCGCAGGCCTGGGAGGAAACGGCCTTATTCCAGGTCTGGAAACGGGTCTCGGTCTTACAACGGGCCTGACTCCCTCGGCGGTCTCACCCATTTCAATACGGCCTCTATAAGATGCGCCATCAATAATTACAACCCTTGGTGCACTGATATTTCCCACCATTCGACCATCTGCAGAGATCTCCACCAGTTGAGATGCTGTAACATTGCCCACGAGAACACCGCTGATAAAAATATTCTGGACATTCACATCTGCCTTGACAATTCCGGAAGTCTCAATGAACAGATCCCTGGTAAGGGTGATGCTCCCTTCCACCCTGCCCTTGATTGTGAGGTCTTCGTCTCCTTGAACATTTCCCCGTATGACTATGGTATCTCCGATGATCGTATTTTCTGCACCCATTTTTTTGTCTATCATGGCTATCTCCTCTCCATATCCACGCTCCCCTTAAACAGGGCGCCATCTGCAATGAGTATCCGTGGGGCACGGATATCCCCGATCATTTTTCCCTCCTTCTTAATCTCTACCTTATTCGTTGCTGTGATATCCCCCTTGATCTCGCCGGCCACATCTACATTCTGGGTCTGGACATCAGCCTCTACAAGACCGCTTGGCTCAACCGAAAGGTTTTCCTTAAGGACAATGCTTCCCTTGACTGTCCCTTGAACAACAAGGTCCTCAGCGCCTTCGATCTCCCCTTCGATGATTATGGTCTTGCCGATAATTGTTTTTCCTGGCATATGACCTCCTTATCTCCTCAGAGGAGCCCTGGAGGGAGCTCCACCTCCATCTCCACATTCCCACGGAAACGAGCCCCATCCTCTATGACAACGCGTGGGGACTTGACATCTCCGTCAACCCTTGCATTGGTAGCAAACTCCACCTTGTCCGAGGCCACCATGTTCCCGTTCATCTGACCCTTTATGGTGATGTTCTCTGTCTGAACATCGGCCACCACCACACCCGTGGTCTCTACAATAAGGTGTTTTTTAAGGGTTATTGTCCCTTCAACCCTTCCCTCTATAATAAGATCTTCCTCTCCGCGAAGCTCTCCTTTTATCTCGATTCCCTTACCTATTATTCCCGCTTCAGGCATTTTCCCCCTCCTTTCCCCTTTTTTCTGTCTTTATATCAGTGCTGTCCCAAATTGTCAACTTTTTCCTCCCACGACAAGAGAACGGGTTTTGGGCGATTCCGTGTAGGCCATCACCTTGTCCCTTCCTGCCCTTTTGGATAAATTCAGGGCTTCGTCTGCCTGTTTCACAAGGGTATCCCTATCGCGGCATGTCTCGGGAAAGCATGAAACCCCTATGCTGAGAGCAATCTTCTCTTCTGCCCTGGATTCCGGAGCCCTGAAGGAATATTCCCTTACAGCAAGAAGGAGCTTCTCGGCGACCCGGAGGGCGTCCTGAAGCCCTGTCTGCGGAAGCAGAATCGCAAACTCTTCTCCGCCAAACCTTCCAACAATATCAATTCCCCGTGTGTTTCCCTGAAGCATCCTGGCAATCTCCCTGAGAACCTCGTCCCCATGAAGATGCCCGTAGGAATCGTTGAGGGACTTAAAAGAATCAATATCCGCCATTAGTAGCGAAAGAGGCTGTTTGAAGCGCTCTGCCCTCATCAATTCCTTGTCCAGTCTCTCATTAAAGTATCGCCTGTTGATCAGCCCGGTCAGGTCATCTGTAATGGACAGATACCGTGTCTTTTCATATAGCCTTGCGTTCTCTATGGCCACCGCGAGATAATTTGCAACCGCGGTGAGAAGCCGAATATCGTAGGCAGGGAAGCCATCCATCTTGTTGCTGTTAAAATTGATCACTCCGAGGACCCTGTCCTTGAGCTTGATTGGAATGCTGAGGAAAGAGCCCTCTTCCTTTTTCTCTCCCTTGTAATGAAGATACCGACTGTCCTTCCGGGTATCCTTAATGAGGATTCTCCTCCCCGATTCAGCAGCAATTCCACTTACGCCTTCGCCGAGCTTGAATTCCATCCCCATTATCCTCTCATCCTGCTGAAATCCATAAGATGCGACGACGCGGAGCGTGTTCTTCTCCTCATCCAGGAGGAGAATGGCAAACTCTTTGTAGCCAAAAGTCTCAGCAACGACATTAGTGATGACATTGTACAGATCCTTAAGTTCTATCGTTGAGCTGATTACCTGATTGATGTTGTAAAGAACCGATAGATCCTTAAGAAGCGCCCCCAGCTCCCTGTTTCTCTTTTCAATGATCCGTCCCTTCTTCTCTATGATCTTTTTATACTTGAGCTCCTCTTTGGCAAATATTAGCTCACGCTCCTTGTCAATGTTTTTTGCAGTCAGGTCAGTTATCCGGGCAAGCATCTCGTTAAATTTCGAGGCCAACTGCCCTATCTCGTCCTCACCCTTAACACCTGCACGAACGAGGAAATCCCCGGCCTCGGCAACCCTCATAACATCCATAAGCTCATGGACGGGACGGCCGATAGTCTTACCGACAGCCCAGATGATTACCGCTGTTGAGAGAACAATATAGACCAGCAGGAGGCCAATAAGCCTCCACATCCCACTATGAAGGGGAACAGAGAAAATCTTCAGTATTGCGGCAGATAAGAAGAAAAGCACAATGCAGCCTACCATCAGGCTGCCAACATAGACTGCGATCCTGTTTGCGAGTTTCTTACGAAAAAGGTCTCTTAGAGGCATCCGATAAGTATATTCGCACTGTGAAGGGGAAAAGTCAATCCTTCGACTCGAAACCTGCTCAGGATTGACCCTGCGCACCGCCGAATGGTTCAACATTGGAAGCATTTCAGTTTTCATGATAGAAATGAGGAAGGGAAAAGAAATGAAATATCCCGTACCCTTCCTCTGCGCCCTGATCATTCTCTTCTTTGGAGCCCAAACAGGCCTGGCCGGGCGTCCCAATAGTGGGTATCCTAAGGTTACAGTCCCGGTAATCCGTGTAGCAATCCTTAAGGGCCTCAGGTCTCTTGATATTCATGGAAGGGATCTGTCAATTCGCGACATCAGGTCTTTTCAGAACCTATATGAGAGCAGAACCCCAAGCCGGGTGATCCTCAAAGGCGAGGGAAATGGCATAAGGGTCGCCGGTGTCCTTCACAAAATCTCTCTTGTCTCAGTCACAACTACGAGCCCGGTCCTTATGATTAATGGAAAAACTTACCGTGGGAAGCTTGAAATTGCCAGGGAACAGGATAACACACTTACAATCATCAACGAACTGGACATAGAAAAATACCTCATAGGGCTTATCAACCATGAGATCTCGTCTGCATGGAACCTTGAGGCAGTAAAGGCACAGGCCATTGTTGCCAGAACCTATGCCATTTTTCAGAAATACAAGAGACAGGAAGATTTCTATGACATGGTGTCTTCAGTCCTTGACCAGGTCTATGGCGGCACCCTATCTGAGGACGAGCGTGCAAGGCAAGCTGTCAATGATACAAGGGGGTTGATTCTCACATACAAGGGAAATCCCATTCTTGCCCTTTACCACTCCTCATGCGGGGGAAGGACAGAATCATCTAAATATTTTACCGGCGAGGACCTTCCATATCTCAGGGGCGTCTCCTGCCAATTCTGTTCCAACGCACCCAACTATTTCTGGATCTACAATATTCCCCTTGACAAGCTGGCAAAGGCAATTGCATCAGATGGTTACAGGGTAGGAAACATTATTGCTATCAATGTTAAGAAGCGCACCCCAAGCCACAGGGCGTATGAGATCAGCATTGTCTCGGATACCGGCACGATAACGATCCAGGGGGAAAAAATGAGAAAGGCCGTCGGTTATGATCGATTGAAAAGTTTGAATTTCAATGTATCAATTAAAAACAATGAGGCAGTATTCATGGGAAGCGGGGCCGGGCACGGTGTGGGACTTTGCCAGTGGGGAATAAAAGGAATGGCAGACAAGGGTTATACATACAAGCAAATTCTTAATTATTATTATCCCGGAACAAATTTAAAAAAGCTCTACTGAACTTTCATGGTCTTATCAGATTTTGAATACCAGCTTCCCCGCAGCTCCATTGCCCAGTTTCCCTGCGACAAGAGAGACATGTCCAAACTCATGGTCATTAGGAGGGATTCTTCGCTTGTCTCGCATCGCATCTTCCATGAGATAGTCCTTCTCCTGTCGTCGGGTGACCTCCTGATCCTCAATAGGGCAAAGGTCCCCCCATGCAGGCTGAGGGGAAGAAAGGAGACGGGAGGATCTGTAGAGGTCCTCCTTCTTTCACAGCTCCATCCTTCCAACGGTATTTCCGGAGAGCGCTGGGAGTGCCTGCTAAAGCCCGCTACACGATTGCAAAGTGACCAATCACTTTATTTCTCGCCATCTCTGAAAGCACGGCTTGATAAGAGTTTGGGCAAGGGCCGCTGGATCGTGGGGTTTTTCCCTGAAGGGACAGTAAGAGAGGCTCTGGAGCAGATCGGCCAGCCCCCCCTACCCCCCTATATCAAGAGAACTGATCTCACGCACCTTCGCGCAGACAGGGAAAGGTATCAGACTGTCTTCGGGGACATGGAAGGAGGGGTTGCAGCGCCAACTGCAGGATTCCATTTCACTGAGGATATCCTGACGAAGCTCAGAACAAAGGGGATAAACATCGCCTCCCTTGCTCTTTATCCTAATACAGGTAGCTTTCTGCCTGTAAGAACAAGAGATGTAGAGAACCACCGGATTTCCCTGGAGGACTATGAGATATCCGAGGAGTGCGCCAATCAGGTGAATGCTGCAAAAAGAGAGGGGCGCAGAATCGTGGCTGTAGGCACAACAACGGTGAGAGCACTTGAATCAGCCTGGGATGAGAAAGGTTATCTTACTGCACGGAATGGAAAGACCTCGCTTATGATCCTCCCTGGATATACATTCAGGGTCATTGACGCATTGATCACAAATTTTCATCAGCCTCGATCAACACATCTTATGCTCGTCTGTGCCTTTATTGGCCACGAGAAGGTCCTGGAAGCTTACTCCACAGCAATAAGTATGAATTACAGATTTCTAAGCTACGGCGACGCCATGTTGATCATATGAATCAGGCCTTGAGTTTCACAATTGACCATACAGACGCGGGAAGCCGGGCAAGGAGCGGGCTAATAAAAACCTCCCATGGGACAATCCACACACCGGCCTTTATGCCGGTTGGCACTTTGGGAACGATTAAGTCCCTAACGCCCGACGAGCTGATGGAAGCCGGAGTGGAGATCATACTGTGCAACACCTATCACCTATTCCTTAGGCCTGGAAGGGATGTGATAAAGAGCATGGGCGGACTCCACAAGTTCATCAACTGGCCTTCTCCTATACTAACTGACAGCGGTGGTTTCCAAACATACAGCCTCCAAAAATTGGCCAAGGTCACAGAAGATGGGGTATGTATCGCCTCGCCCCTTGATGGGACACGGCACTTTCTTTCTCCCGAAGCAGTCATTGAAATCCAACAGGATCTCGGCTCAGACATATTAATGCCCCTTGATGACTGCCCCCCATTTCCTTCAACACGAAAAAGGGTTGAAAGGGCTGTCCACCTAACAAACACTTGGGTCGCGAGGAGCAAAACCTCTCTCAAACGCAAGAACCAGGCCCTTTTCTGCATTGTCCAGGGAGGAATGTTCAATGACCTCAGGAGAAGGAGTGCATACGAGCTTGCAGAGATTTCATTTGATGGTTACGCCCTCGGCGGATTCAGTGTGGGAGAACCCAGCGACCTGAGAGAGGATACGATCCACGAGACGGCCTCCTGCTTGCCATATGATAAGCCGAGATACCTTATGGGAATGGGCACCCCTGCCGATATTCTTAAAGCTGTTATGGAAGGAATAGATCTTTTTGACTGCGTTCTTCCAACACGGGCGGCGCGAAATGGCCTCCTATTCACGAGCTCAGGAAAAATATCGCTGAAAAGATCTATATATGCAAAAAACCCTTCACCTCCGGATCGTTCCTGTTCCTGTTATACCTGCAGCAAGTATTCGCTTGCATACCTCAGGCACCTTTTCCTTTCAAAAGAAATTCTTGCATCCCGACTCAACACAATTCATAATGTGTGTTATTATATGAATATTATGAAGACCATCAGAACAGCCCTTCAAAACAATAAGCTTCAGGAGCTGCAGAATTGCATCCCGGTATAATACTAAACCTCTTGCGAATATCCGCGGATGGGGGAACACCCGCAACGAAGGGGCAGCCATTCATGGATCTTCTTTTCCCCCTCGTTATGGTCTTCGTTATATTCTACCTCCTTCTCATCCGGCCACAGCAGAAAAAGATGAAGTCCCACAAAGAATTTTTAAACAGCCTCAAAAAGGGGGATGAGGTCGTTACGGACGGCGGCATCATGGGACGGATCACCGGATTGACTGAAAAGTTCGTTACTCTTGAACTCTGTGAGAATGTCAGGATCAAGATCATTAAAGAACACATCGCCAGCCTGCGCCCGGAGGAGAAGGTTGAAAAATGAGCGGAGAATTGCCGACCCTGGAATCTCTCAAAGAATATATTAAAACCAGAATTTATCTCGAACAGGCCGATAAATTCCTTGAAAAAATAGGTTATACCGAGCACGGGTTACGCCATGCGGACATGGTGGCCAAATATTCAAGGGAGATCCTCTCAAAGCTCTCTTATCCGGAGAGGACAGTAGAACTCGCTGCCATAGCAGGGTTTTTCCATGACATCGGGAACCTTCTCGGCAGATCGAACCATGGCATGGCAGGAGCCTTTATCTCAAAGGACATCTTGACTGAAAAAGGATTCTCTCTTGAAGAGATCGCAAGGGTGATGTGCGCCATTGGCAACCATGAGGATGAAGGGACAGATATCTCTGACGAAATTACAGCTGCCCTGATAATCGCTGACAAGGCCGATGTTCACCGATCCAGGGTGAGGAATGAAAATTTCATTTTTTTTGACATACACGACAGGGTGAACTTTGCCGCTACGGAATCAGCCCTCGATATAGACCCTAAATCCCGCACCATTACGCTCAATCTGACGATTGATACCCGGATATCCCAGGTAATGGAGTATTTTGAAATATTTCTTACAAGAATGATCCTTTGCAGGAAAGCTGCCCAATATCTTAAATGCAGCTTTTCTCTCCTGATAAACGGAGTGAAGGTCCTTTAGGAAGGTAAAACGAAGGGGGAATGATGGATAAAAACTTGAGGTGGCGGGCAATACTGATTGCAGTAGTTATTGCATTAACGGCACTTTATATTTCTCCGAGCTTAGTGGGTGAAATGCCCGAGGAATGGAAAGGCATATTACCCTCTGAAAAAATCCACTTCGGCCTCGATCTGCAGGGAGGCATGCATCTCGTTCTTGGTGTTAATGTCAACAAAGCCAATGAACAGGTTTTGGCCCGTTCGGCCGGGGATGTCATCCGTTCCCTTTCAGACAAGAAGATTACTGTATCACAATCCCATCCCGAGGAAGGCAATCTATATGCCATCCGCATAAATTCCCCTGAAGACCGCAACAGGGCAAAAACCTTAATCAAGACAGATTTCCCCAACCTCAGGCTTGTTGAAAAGGAGGGAGGCCAGGCAACAGAGTTGTATTTAGAACTCAAAACAGAAGAGATCCAATACATCAAAGAGCATGTAGTGCAGCAGGCCCTCGAGACGATTAGAAACAGGATCGACCAATTCGGAGTGGCCGAACCATTGATTCAACGCCAGGGGATAGACCAGGTTGTCATACAGCTCCCGGGCATCAAGGATCCCCAGAGGGCTCTTGATATCATCGGAAAGACAGCCCAGTTGGAGTTTAAACTCGTTGATGACTATTCAGAGATCATCTCTTCGCTTGTGAAAGACCCCAAGGCGCTCCCCGAAGGAATCCTTGTCAGCTACGATACTGTTGAGGACCGAACAGGAAAGAGATCTTCTGTCCCCTATCTCTGGTCCTATGACAAGGAGCTTCTGGAAAAATTCATTCAAGGAAAAGTTCCTGAAACCCATCAGGTGCTTGTCAGCCCAGAGGCAGAGAAGGGAGGCCCTGAAGCCGGCAGGGGTGGCGCCTCAACATCTTTCAGAACCTACCTTCTCCGCAAGGATACAATGCTCTCCGGAGACACCCTGATGGACGCAAGGGTGAGGATCGACACCCAAATGGGAGAACCATATGTAAGCATCAAGTTCAATTCCCGGGGAGCGAGGGTATTTGAGGAGATAACAGGAGCCCATACAGGCGAAAGGCTTGCCATTATCCTTGATGATGTTGTCTATTCCGCTCCGAGAATCAAACAGAGGATCTCCGGAGGAAATGCCATTATAGAAGGCAATTTCACAGAACAATCAGCGCATGACCTGAGCATCGTGCTGAGGGCAGGCGCCCTTCCTGCTCCTGTCAACATTCTTCAGAAATTCACTGTTGGACCCACGCTGGGCCGCGATTCCGTCAGGGAAGGCATCCAGGCAATCTTAATCGGTGGAACACTCGTCGTAGCATTCATGATCGTCTATTACCGCACGTCGGGACTGCTGGCAGATATCTCGGTAATCCTAAATATAATCATCCTCATTGCCATGTTTTCAGCACTCAGGGCAACTCTCACCCTTCCTGGCATAGCTGGAATAATCCTTTCCATGGGAATGGGAGTGGATTCCAATATTCTGAACTTTGAGAGGATCAGGGAAGAAACAAAGCTCGGAAAGACACCCCGTGCTTCAGTGGAAGGCGGATTTGACAAATCATTCTTTACGATCATTGACTCCCATGTGACAACCCTTATCACTGCAGCGGTCCTATTCCAGTTCGGAACAGGGCCGATCAAGGGATTTGCCGTGTCCCTCTTCCTCGGCGTCACCATCAACCTTTTCACCTCTCTGATCTGCACCAGGTTCTTCCTTGACTATATCATTATGAGATCTCACGAATTCAGCATGAAATACATGGAGTTTCTTCATAAACCTTCATTTAACTTTATGGGCAAAAGAAATATCGCCTTTACCTTTTCTGGAATCTTCGTATTCATTGGGCTTTTCGCCCTTGTCCAGGTTGCAAGAGGAAAAGCCAATATGGGCACCGAGTTCAGTGGAGGCTCATTCCTGCAGTTCCAGGCCGGCTCTCCAATCCCCATAGAGGACATCCGTCAGGTCCTTGTCCGGAACAACATTTCTGATGCATCCATTCAGGACCTGCCGAAACTAAATAAAATTCTCATCAAAGTGAGTGCAAAATCATCAGGAGAGGAAAGTATCACTGACCGCATAGAAGGGATCCTGAAAAAAGAGTTTCCAAATAAATCCCTAACCCTGGAGACAGCCAACGAGGTCGGCCCTGCTATCGGAAAGAACCTGCGTAACGATGCAATTCTCGCAACGGTCATTGCCATGATTGGAATCCTCATATATATCGCCTGGAGGTTCGAGCTTGTATTCGGCGTCATGACAGCCATTGCCACATTCCACGATGTGCTCATACTCCTGGGAATCATCTATATCCTCGACAAGGAGATCAACCTTCTCATCATCAGCGCACTCCTCACTGTTGCCGGCTATTCTCTCTCCGATAAAGTTGTGGTCTTTGACAGGGTCAGGGAGAATTTAAGAAGGAGGGGTGGAACAACCAATCTGAGCGAGCTTATCAACACAAGTATCAATGAGGTCATTAGCAGAACAATGATTACAGGCATTTGCACTTTGCTTGCCATAACTTCTATGTATATATTTGGCGGTATTGTTCTCCGTGACTTCTCATTATCACTTTTTATAGGGATCCTCATAGGAACATACTCCTCTATCTTTATTGCCTGCTCACTGATACTTGTCTGGGTAGGAGAAAAGGGCAAACTCTTCGCGAGAAAATAATGGAGAAATCTCTTATGGCATATGAAGACGAAAAAATGGAACATCTTATCCAACAACATGGCAAACGATTCGTCTCTGGAACAATCCTTTTCAGGGAAGGTGATTACGGAGACACGGTATTCCTAATCCATAAAGGAAAAGTAAAGATCAGCAAACAGGTTAGAAACAATGAAAAAACCCTTGCCATCCTCGGCAAGGGTGAATTTTTTGGAGAGATGGCTGTAACAGAGGGAAAAGCCTGTTATTCAGGATTAAAGACTTGCTTGCTTGGACAACAGTGCTGAAATTATTCATAGAAAATTGTAGAATCCTGAATCATGCGTGAATCGAACTCATCCTATATAGAGAAATTGCCAAATTCAAGGGAGAACAGGCAGATTTCTTGCAAAATGTGTGCTGTGACATTAAGCTCACCATTGGTTAGGTTTAAGTCACATGTCCAAATCTCGACGAAAAGTCCATGTGAGTTTTACTGGATACACGCTGACACATTTTGGAGGCCTCCTTTTGCTCCAGAGGTTTTTTCAGCGATTAGATCTCCGCAGAGCACTGACCCGCCTCCTGCAACGAGAAAGAAATATTCGGTACACACTCGGAGAAATTATCTTGGCCCTGCTCTACCCGATAGTGTTGGGGTTGAGTCGAATCGAAACCATGCAATTGCTTCAACAGAATGGCGTCTTCCAGGACATCACGGGACTTCGGACATATCCCAATGCCAGTACCCTGCGGCGATTTCTGACGCGCTTCGGAAGAAACAGCGTTGCTGCTTTTCAGCGTCTTCACGACCGCCTCCGGACGAGGCTGATGCGCAGCCGCACCGCCATTTTCGACCTGGATACGACAGTGCTCACGGTCTATGGCGCGCAAGAAAAAGCGCGGGTGGGATTCAATCCCAAGAAGCGAGGGAGGCCATCCTTCCATCCGTTGCTGTGTTTCGAGGGGAAGAGTGGAGTGTGCTGGGAAGGGGAGTGGTTGCCCGGCGATGCCCATCCGGGTCCTGTGACAATCCCACTCCTGGAGCGCAGCGTGGCCAAACTGCCTCCCTCGGTCACAAAGGTGTTCGTCCGAGCCGATGCCGCCTTCTTCGACCAGAATCTTCTGGCGTATTTGGAGGAGAAACACCTCTTTTACGCCATTGTGGCCAAGCTGTCCAAAGACCTGAAAAACAGACTCGGGGGACTGCGCTACCGGCGCTACAGTTCCGGGCTGGAGGCATCTTCGTTCATGTATCAGCCTCTCACCTGGAAGACGGCCCGCCGCTTTGTCGTCATTCGACGCCCCGTTCCGGAAGAACCCTCGTGGCAACTGACGCTGTTCACGATGAAGGGCTACACCTATCAGGCTCTTGTCACCAATCTCCCTCTCCTTCCCCTCAATGTCTGGAAGTTCTACAACCATCGAGTCACGGCGGAGTTGGTCATCCGAGAATTGAAGGAGGGGTATGCGGTGGGAAAAATTCCTCGCAAGGATTGGGCAGCCAACCTGGCCTATTTTCACCTTGTTCTCTTCGCCTACAACCTGCTGACATGGTTCAAACATCTCTATCTTCCCAAACCCTTTCAAAGACTGACGATTCACACGATTCGCCAACGGTTGCTTTGGGTACCGGCTCTGTTGGTTCGTCCGCATGGCAGACCCACCCTTCGATTGCCCCCGAGCTATCCGTACAAGGAGCAATTCATGAAAACATTGGAACATCTCGACCGCCGCCGAATCCCCTTCTGAAGAACATTTGTGTCTTGCACTGTCTGTTCGAGAACCATCAGAGTTTTCCTGGCTACATAAATAATGTGGATTTTCACGCATGATTCAGGTAATATAATGAAGATTACTCGTATTTATGTGGACACATCGGTTATTGGAGGATGTTGTGATCCTGAATTTCAGGAGTGGTCATATGGACTTCTTTCAAATTTTCAAACGGGATATTTTTTGTTACTATTGTCGGAGCTTGTAGACGCTGAAATTCAGGAAGCACCTATGGAGGTCAAGAGTGTGTATGTAGAGTTCAGAAAATGTGCGCATGAAGTTATTGAGATGACCTCTGAAGCCATTGAATTGGCTGACGCATATCTTGATCATAAAATTTTGCCCATACATTACCGCAATGATGCCAGACACATTGCAATTGCTACGATTGCAGGGGCAGATGTCATGGTAAGTTGGAATTTCAAACATGTTGTCCATTACGAAAAGGTACAAAAGTTTAATGCTGTCAATGCAGAATGGGGGTACAAACCCATCTTGATATACTCACCAAGGGAGGTGACGACACATGGTGGTAAAAGCAGTTGACTTGATCCGCAAGATTCGTGATAAGCACTATGAGCAGACAAAGACTCTTTCCGTTAAGGAACAGATTAAATTTGTCAAGAAGAGAGCAGAGAAATTGCAAAAAGAATTCAAAATAGCTCGTGTCGCATAGCTTATGAGGAACAAGAAGATATATCAAACTGATTGTTAGTGTTTAAAAAGAGTATTAAAAGAAAAATTAAATGAAATAAGCATAGAGCATCATTGAGAGAGGTGCAATTGATTGCGCAGAATAATGCCGAAAGCCCCTATGCTTATTTCTTCTTACCAAACCTTTTCATGAAATCCTGGCAGTAAAGAAATTGGTTCGTATACTTTCGGAGTTCAATAATCTCCTCTGAAGGGAAGGTCCAGGACGACAATGAAAGCTTTTCGGGAGCCGGGTGTCCATACTTGTCCACAAGCCCCCGCCCATCCACTTCGAGGTTGGTAGTTAGCGACATGATATCGGGTCGAGCAACAACAATATCATAGACCTGAGTGCACAAGGAATCCAGAACGGTGTTTGTCTCTCCATACGGGACAGTGAGCCGCACTGATGCTTGACCATTCAGCACAGGGATAGCTTGGATATATGCTTGCCATTCCTTCTTTCCTTCCTCCATTGACTCCGAAATCAAACCAGCAACGCTGATCAGCCCAGCGAAAAGGAAAACTACAAGAAGAAGCATCCGCACTGGCTCAGAAAGTCTTCCTTTCGCGCCAGAGAGTCTTCCTTTCGTATAGGGCGTCAGCGTCCATACCATCCCAAATAGACCTATGAGAAGTATCAATTACAGCATTGGCTTATCCCTCCTTTCTTCTTAATTCTTTTCCAATAATCCTTCCTTCAGCGAAACCAGGGTAACCATGGGGAAACAGCTCCCTCCCAAACCTTTTCTGCATTCCATATGTTCTGTTTTTCAGATTTCCGAACAATATCAAATGGGATTCCCGCATAGAAATCCACCCATATCCAATCGGCACATGGTAGGCTTCGCAACATAGACACGAGATCAATCATACTTTTGGGGTTGATGTTTGTAGAGATCTCTCGACGTTTCAAGAATAAAGTATTAGCAGATAATCGGAATTTAAAAGAATTCGGATCTCTAACATAGCTTTCTGCATCTATTGTAAGTTGAATAGGTGTGGAAGTTTTTCTCTCGACCTTGCGAACTGCTTTTTGAAAAATTGGACCTTGCAAATCATGTAGAAAGGAATTCCATATCCAATCTTTATTTAGAAAGTATTTTTTGTCCTTATATTTTGAATATACTGCATCCCGTGCTGACGGTCCAAATCCTTTCTCAACATGGAGCCCAACCTCAAATTGACATTTTTCCACTCGCGAAATGTATATCTTCCCTTTCCTAAAGGTCGGTCGCCCGAAGCTTGGTGGCACAAGCCAATAGAAATCATTCTCATGCTTAAATCGGTTTATGGGTTTCTTTCTTGCTTTTATTCCTGATTGTAGGGCAACTTTAAGAAGTGCCTGAGCAAAATCTTTCGGTTTCGAGAATGATACTCGTGGAGACACGAGCCGATTATTTCATAAGGATTCATTTATGTCAAAATACGGAAGATGCAGTAGGTAGCCCCAAATTGACACCTTACTTAATCGCTGTTATAGTATGCCCCCTGGGAGAAATCTCTTATGACCATTGAAGATGAAAAATTGGAACATCTTATCCAACAACATGGCAGACGATTCGTCTCTGGAACAATACTCTTTAGGGAGGGAGATTACGGAGACACGGTATTCCTAATCCATAAAGGAAAAGTAAAAATCAGCAAACAGGTAAGAAACAATGAAAAAACCCTTGCCATCCTCGGCAAGGGTGAGTTTTTCGGAGAGATGGCTGTCCTTGACAACAAACCTCGTTCAGCCACAGCAGAGGTTATTGAGGACAGCACAATCCTTGTCCTTGATGGAAAAACTTTTGAGACATTCCTGCTCCACAACGGCGCAGCTTCACTCAAGCTGATAAAGAAATTGGTTCAGCGGCTTAGAGAGGCAGACGACCAAATAGAAAATTTGATGATCCGGGACGCTGAAAGCAAGGTGATCAATTCCCTCCTAAAAATGGTTCCTGAAGCCGGAGTCCCCACTGTGGAAGGCGTCCAGCTTCCTTTGAAGGGTGACGACCTGATGGTGAAGGTAGGCCTGCCGAAGGAAAAGCTAAAGGCCGTGCTTTCCAAATTGAAATTCTTCGGTCTTATCAAGGTTTCCAATAAAAAGATTGTTATCCCGAGCCTTCAAAAACTTAACAGATTTCACAAGTATCTTGAAGTCAAAGAGGGATTTTCCCGGCGAACATCTGTTTAACATGTATATAATTGCAACTTCCGCAAATTTTTCCGCTGCCCACCACCTAAGAAACTACAGAGGGAGATGCGAGCGCACTCACGGACACAACTGGAAAGTTGATGTGCATGTTGCAGGAGATGAACCCGGCAAGGATGGAATGATCATTGATTTCTCTCTTCTAAAGAAAAAGACTATCAAGATCCTTGAAGCCCTTGACCACAGGGATCTTAATACAATTCCATACTTCAAAAAGCATAATCCTACTGCTGAAAATATCGCCAAATATATATATGACTGCCTGAATACTATTCTTAAAAGATTCAACCTTAAAATAATTTCTGTGACTGTATGGGAGTCAGAAGACTCCCGGGCAAGTTATACAGCAAATCCTGCCTAAGGTCATGCAGCGAGCATTTATTGACGAGATCTTCTCCTCCATTCAAGGTGAGGGGATCTTGGTCGGACAGAGGCATCTTTTTGTTAGATTTCAAGGCTGCTCCCTCCGCTGCCACTACTGCGACACAATAACAAGCGTGGGGGCGCCGGGATTCTGCACGGTTGAGAAAACACCTGGTAAAAAAGACATGTATTTAGTCCCCAATCCTTTTACATCGAAAAAACTCACAAGGATTCTGTTGCGCCTCAAAAGGGCTTCAAAGACCCTACACTCCGCACTGGCCATTACGGGTGGGGAACCCCTTGAACAATCCGACTTCCTCCTGGAATGGCTTCCACAGGTAAAAAAATATTTCACAATATTTCTTGAGACGAACGGTATCCATCCGGAAAATCTCAAGAGGCTCATCCGTTTCATTGACACCATTGGAATGGATATAAAGCTTCCATCGTCAACAGCGCAGAGAGAATTTTGGGAGGAACACGAAAGATTTCTAAGGATAGCTTATAAAAAAAGGGTATTTGTTAAAATCGTGGTGACTGCTGACACGGATAAATTCGAGCTCCTGAAGGCAGGAGCGCTCATATCAAAGGTTGACAGAAAAATTCCCACAATACTTCAGCCCGTTACCCCATTTCGCTCAGTGCGCCAATCTCCTACCTCGGCGCAACTAATGGACTCTCAGGAGTCTCTATCCAACCTGCTTGACGAAGTCAGGGTGATTCCCCAGGTTCACAAGCTATGTTCTTTCCCCTGATTGGGCCGGCTCTTTTTTCTTCTTTTTAGCCGGCGGCTTCTTTTTTATTGGCCTGTCCACAAGCTCCATCAATGCCAGGGGAGCGCCATCTCCCGCCCTTCTCCGAAATTTGATTATCCGGGTATATCCGCCCAGCCGTGTCTTATATCTGCCCGCCAGGGTATCAAAAAGCTTTTTTGTTATACTTTTGTCCTCAAGAAATTTAAATGCCCTTCGCCTTGAGGCCACATCTCCCATCTTCCCAAAAGTAATCATTCTCTCGGCATAATGCCTGGCCTCCTTAGCCTTGGCCACTGTAGTCTCTATCCTCTCATAGAGGATGAGAGCCCTTACAAGATTTCTAAGGAGCGCAAGACGATGGCTTGATGTCCTTCTTAATTTTCTCCCGGATACTCTATGCCTCACTTTTGAGGACCCCTTTAATTTTCATCCCCAGATGGAGGCCCATTTCAGCAAGAGCCTCTTTTATCTCATTGAGGGATTTCTTCCCAAAGTTTTTGCTTTTGTTCATCTCCTCCTCTGTCATCTGTATAAGATCTCCTATAGTCTTTACTTCCGCATTCTTCAGGCAGCGAGCTGCCCTGACAGAAAGATCCAGCTCACTAACGCTCTTTTTGAGATTCTCATCTATGGATTCGTCAATTGTGGGCTCTGATACCTCTTCCTCTGGCTCCTGGAAGTTGATAAAAATAGTGAGTTGGTCTTTCAAGATCTTCGCTGCATATGCAATTGCATCTTCAGGCCGGATGCTCCCATCTGTCCAGACTTCCAACACGACTCTGTCATAATCCGTCACCTGCCCCACCCTGGCATTGGATATGACATAGTTTACTTTTTTTACTGGAGTAAAAATGGCATCCATAGGAATATATCCCACCGGCAGCTTGTCATCTTTGTTTCTCTCGGCAGGAACAAATCCCTTCCCTAACTTCACGATAATGTTCATATCAAGGATTGCGTTCTTCCCCAGTGTTGCGATGCAGAGATCGGGTGTGAGCACTTCCACAGAGCCATCGCCCACAAAATCCCTGCCACGGAGCTCCCCCTCGCCCTGGATCTTGGCATGAAGCTCCTTCGGCTCATCCGAGTGAAGTTTAAACCGCATCTGCTTGAGGTTCAGAATAATATCAGTAACATCCTCCGTCACCCCATCTATACGGGAGAATTCGTGAAGAACGCCGTCAATCTTCACGGCAACGATCGCAGCGCCCTGGAGGGACGAAAGCAGAATCCTTCTTATTGCGTTCCCGAGCGTTATTCCGAATCCCCGTTCAAAAGGCTCCGCAAAAAACCTTCCATAGTAAGGAGTGAGGGATTCTTCCTCACATTCCATTCTTTTTGGCCTGATAAGGGCTTTCCAGTTTTTTTCAAACATTTGGGCCTTTCCTCCTTCTATACCTTGGAGTAATACTCCACAATAAGCTGTTCCTGTATCGGCAGCCTCATATCCGCTTTTGTAGGTAATGCCTTCACAACACCCTTAAAATTTTGCTGGTCTAATTCAAGCCAGGAAGGGATACCATGTCGAGAAATAGCCTCCAAAGACTGAGAGATGCTCGGGATGGCCCTGCTTTTCTCTCGCACTTCAATAACCTCTCCTGACCGGACAATATAGGAAGGAATTCCAACCCTACGTCCTCTCACAAGAATATGCCCGTGGGAAACAAGCTGTCTGGCTTCAAATATTGAACGCGCAAATCCCAATCTGTAAACGACATTGTCAAGCCTCCTCTCAAGCAATGAAATGAAGTTATCCGCCGTTGTACCCTTAAGCCTCGAAGCTTTCTTAAACAGATTTCTGAACTGCTGTTCCAGAAGCCCATACATCCTCTTTACCTTCTGCTTTTCCCTCAATCGAGCACCATATTCTGTTGGTTTCTGCATCCGTCCCTCAACGCGCATCCCAGGAAAATAGGGGCGTCGGTCAAAAGCGCATTTGTCAGTGTGGCACCTGTCTCCCTTGAGAAATAGTTTCAAATTCTCACGACGACAAATACGGCAGGCTGATGTGATCTGTCTTGCCATTTTCAAACCCTCCTCCTCTTCGGAGGTTTGCATCCATTATGGGGAATGGGTGTTACATCTTTTATAAGTGTCACCTTCAAACCGGCTGTCTGAAGAGAACGAATTGCAGCCTCACGGCCAGCCCCGGGCCCCTTCACATAGATGGCTACCGATTTTACCCCGTAATCTGTGGCTTTTTTTGCCATGTCTTCGGCTGCAAGCTGCGCAGCGTAAGGAGTTCCTTTGCGGGAACCCTTGAACCCTCTGGTGCCTGCACTCGACCATAGAAAGACATTGCCTTCCGAATCGGTCATTGTGAGAATGGTATTATTGAACGACGAATGGATATGGACAATTGCGTTCTGAACATTCTTTTTCGGCCCCTTCTTTTTTCCTTTTGCCATGTTTCTATCAACCAGTAGGAGTTTCTTCCTTCTTTCGCACTCCTATCACAGCCCTCCTCGGTCCCTTGCGGGTTCGTGCATTGGTGTGAGTCCTTTGACCCCTCACAGGAAGATTCCTCCTATGCCTGAGTCCCCTATAGGTTCCAAGCTCGCTAAGCCTCTTGATGTTGAAAGTTACTTCTTTTCTGAGATCTCCCTCAACTTTATAATCAGTATCAATAACCTTACGTATGCGGGCTATCTCTTCTTCAGACAGGTTATCTGTCCTCTTATCTGGTTCAACCTTGGCCTCCTCAAGGATTCTTGATGCAGACGTTGGCCCAAGTCCGTGGATGTATGTCAGGGCAATCTCTATTCGCTTATTCCTGGGAAGATCTACCCCTGCAATTCGTGCCATCTCGTTCCTCTATCCCTGACGCTGCTTATGACGAATATTTGAACAAACGACACGCACAACTCCTTTCCTTTTGATTATCCTGCATTTGTCACATATCTTCTTTACTGATGATCTAACCTTCATGGGTTCTTCGGTCCTCTGAAAATAATTCTTCCCCGAGTAAGGTCATATGGTGATAGTTCCACCGTCACCCTGTCTCCGGGAAGAATAACAATATAATGCATCCGCATCTTTCCCGATACATGAGCAAGCATGAGATGGCCATTGTCAAGCTTCACTCTAAACATCGCATTTGGTAACCTCTCCATAACAGTTCCCTCAACCTGGACAGTCCCTTCCTTCGGCATCGTTAGTTCCTTCTTGACAACCCCAGCACAAGCGGACATTCCTCTGTCACTGCGACAGAATACTCAAAGTGTGCAGCCAGGCTCCTGTCTCTTGTCACAGCAGTCCATCCGTCAGGCTTCACCTCAACCTCCCAGCCGCCGCTGGAGATCATCGGCTCTATTGCAAGCACCATTCCAGCCCTGAGAGGAGGACCCTTTCCGGGTTCTCCGAAGTTCGGGATCTGAGGATCCTCATGAAGCTCTTTTCCGATGCCATGTCCGACAAATTCCCGAATAACGGAAAACCCGTGCTTTTCTGCATGCTGCTGGATGGCAGCTGAAATATCTGAAAGCCTGTTCTCCACAGTAGCGTGCTCAACAGCCTTCTGAAGAGCCTCCTTTGTGACTCGGATAAGATTTCTCGCCTTCTCGGATATCCTTCCAACAGGGACAGTCAATGCAGCGTCTCCAAAATAACCCTCATATAAAACGCCAAGATCGAGGCTGAGAATGTCCCCTTCTTTCAAAACCCTGGAAGATGGGATTCCATGGACCACCTCTTCGTTCACGGATGTGCACAAAGCGGCCGAGAATCCCTTGTAACCCAAAAAAGCGGGTAGGGCGCCGCTTTTTGCGACAAGTTCACGGGATATCTCCTCCAACTCCATAGTTGTAACTCCGGGCCTTGTTTTCTCCACAAGACAATTAAGAATTCTATGAACGATCCCATTACTCCTTTCCATGATTTTTATCTCAGTGGGTGACTTGAGAATTATCATCTTTTTTCATTTAAGAGCCTCTTCCAACTTTTCAAAGATCTGATCCTCTGCTCCCATGGCACTTACTGTCTTCAGCATACATTTCTTTTCATAGTGACGAACAACCGGCTCTGTGTCTTTTTTATAGACTTCCATCCTGGCCTTGATCACATCCTCTTTGTCGTCATCCCTTTGATATAGCTCACCGCCGCATTTATCACACAGACCATCGTTCACCGGCGGATTAAACATTACATGATACATCATGCCGCATTTCTTGCATACCCTCCTGCCAGTTAGTCTCTTGAGGAGCTCTGAATCGCTGAGCTCGAAAAAGATTACTTTTGTGGTATCCCGCTTTTCCTTGCCCAACATCTGCTCAAGCAATTTTACCTGGGAAAGAGCCCGTGGAAATCCATCAAGGATGCATCCCCTGGCACAATCGGGCTTCTTCAACCTTTCCTCAAGCAACTTAATAATAATATCGTCAGTAACAAGTTTTCCGCTGTCCATAAAACTCTTTGCTTTCATGCCCAGAGGGGTCTTTTCTTTTACTGCCTCCCTAAGAATATCACCCGTGGATATCTGAGGAAGTTTTGTGCGCGCCGAAAGCTTCTTTGCTTGGGTTCCCTTTCCCACCCCTGGAGGACCCAATAGAATTATATACATGTTCTCACCCCATCCTTCCTTTTATCCGTCCGCTCCTCATAAACCCCTCATAATTTCTCATGATCATATGAGTCTCAATCTGCTGGATCGTATCAAGAGCTACGCCAACAACAATTAGAAGACTGGTTCCTCCATAATAAAATGGAACATTGAAATAACCGCTAAGTGCCGATGGGAGAACACAGATGACAGCAACATAGAGGGACCCCCAGAGTGTAATCCTGGTGAGGACCTTGTCCAGGAAATCTGCAGTTGGGCTTCCTGGCCTTATCCCGGGGATGTACCCCCCAAATTTCCTTAAATTATCCGCCACATCTACCGGATTGAAAATGACCGCAGTGTAGAAATATGCAAAGAATACAATGAGGACGACATACAGTAAATTGTATAGAACATCTCCTCTCGTAAGGACCCCCAGTATGGCATCAACCCACTTATTCTGGACAGCGTTCGCAGCAGTCATAGGGATCATGAGAAGAGACGATGCAAATATGGGAGGTATAACACCCGAGGTGTTTATTCTCAACGGGAGATGTGTGCTTTG
>Ga0315308_1000015_pt1 | contig 96239 bp, 115 predicted proteins | sample TDP3_MG_FD_203078 | JGI IMG/M metagenome (GOLD analysis project Ga0315308, IMG submission 203078) | Freshwater sediment microbial communities from Lake Towuti, South Sulawesi, Indonesia - TDP3 | ecosystem: Environmental > Aquatic > Freshwater > Lake > Sediment | place: Indonesia: South Sulawesi...
GCGTGTAAACACTTGTATATTTCATTTCTATGATGATTGCTCAAGACCTAACCTTAGAGTTAAGACGCATGAAAAAGGACGTCTGCTTATGGCTAGGCACTCTAAGGTATTGAGTGCAAAAAAAGCTTGGAGGACATGGGCACCTTCTCATCCAGAACTCGCATTACTAACTGAACTACTCAGTTACGCAAACAGAATAAACGGATTAAAGGAATTTGAAAAAGGAGAATTAAGGGCTAAATTAGAAGGTGTAAGAAAAGGAGGATATGACCCTGAAACAGAAGAATATGATGCAGACTTAGTAATTGCTGACGCATGAAATTCTTAAGGAAATAGGTAAAGACAAGTTGCACTTTATCTATATAGAAAAAGAAGGGAGTTACAATGGGCGTCGACGTTTTTTCAGGCGATGTCACGGACATGCTAGAGAAGGGTGTAATTGAACCGGTTTGGGTCAAGCAGCAGGCTTTAAAGTCGGCAGCCGAAGTAGCCTCCATGATCTTAAGAATCGACGATGTGATCGCCGCCACAAAACCAAAGGCAGAAGGCATGCCTTCCAGGGAGGAAGAATAAGACTGAGAAGGTGGTGTCTCCTTACCATTATGTAGTAGAATGACCGTGAAAGAATGAAATGGAAAAAACAGAGGGTCCATCAAACGAGAAGAACACGTGGAGGAAAGAAACAGAAGAGAAGATAATGCACGCGGGACATTTTTTAGCTTTCGCAGGATGGAAAGGGTTAATCGCCTTGAACGCTAATAAGTGAGAGAGGCGTTTCACAACTGCTCTTTGCGGATGACGAGACGTTAAAAAAAGTGGCTACGTTGTTCGGAGAGGACGCTGTTAGGGTAGTTGAGGTCCTCAAGGGGGTTCACGAGATTGCAGATATTGAGATAGCGAATAAAACCCAAATACAAATCAAATGGGTTCGTAAGGCGCTCTACAGTCTCTATGATCACTCCCTCGTGGCTCTCAGGCAGTCCCGCGACAAACAAACAGGCTGGTTTATCTTCAACTGGAGACTCCAATCTGACCAGCTGGAGAGCTTTATCCTAAACCAAAAGCGCCATGTTCTAGAAAAACTGGAAACCCGGCTTGAGTACGAGAAAAGCCACATATTCTACACCTGCCAAACGCCAGGCTGCAAGCGATACCCCTTCACAGAGGCATTTGAGCTTCTCTTCAAGTGCCCCGCCTGCAACAAACCACTGAATCACGTCGACAACGGCTTGATCGTTAAGGTCCTGACCCAGAAAATTGAACAGATAAAAGGACTGTGAGCGTTGCATCCCTTTACAATCAGAAAACAGAAACTCCAGAATACTCAAACCCACCAGTTCCAGCTGAAACAGTCATAGCTATACTTCTGCTCACTGCCGCTTTGACAGTGATTCTGATCAAGATAAAAACAAGAGAAAGGACATAGCGCGAGTAGTTACCAGTAAACTCGTGTTGAAATTGCAGCCCCCACTTGTGACTGCTCGAATTGAGATTAGTTTGTAAAAACAGTCTCAAAATAGGCTTGGTTTTTGGTGCGGGGGGTGGGATTTGAACCCACGAAGGCCTTCGCCAGAGGATCTTAAGTCCTCCCCCTTTCCCTAGAGGCTGTTTCAGCCTGTATTTAGACCTGGCTTGGGAACCCCCGCTTTTTATTACATAAAACTTCGGCTCAACTTAAGCGTTGCTTGTTGAACCGCTGTTCCTCTGCTCGATTCTAGTTCTGTTGTTGTGTGTGCGTTTTCAACGCTAGGGTTATAACAACGACTTGTTAAGAAATTTGTTGGCGGAGGAGTTGGGCGGGTAGCCTAGCCAGGATAGGGCGCAAGCCTCCTAAGCTTGTGGTCGTGGGTTCAAATCCCACCCCGCCCGCATTCGACTGAACCCACTACCCATTTCGAACGGTTTCTAAGGCAACACGTTAGAGCGGTTACAGCCCAGAGTTACGCCAAAAGAGTTAGACAATTAGCCAAACTTGCCGACGTTGAGAACCCTGAGAGAATACGAAGCGTAATCTGCGCTTATCCAGTATCAGAAGCTAGAAAGGAATTGTTGGCCAATGCCTATGACTATTACTGTGAGTACAGAGGCTTCCAGTGGATTAAACCACATTTCGCGAGAGAAGACAAGGCGATATTTCTGCCACTGGAATCTGAGTTAAACGCTCTTGTTGCCAATACCAGAGAGAAACTAAGTGTCTATCTGCAACTGTTGAAGGAAACTGGTGCGGATTCAGGGGAAGCATGGAAACTGCGTTGGATAGACATTGATGCCGAAAGAAATACTGTGGCTATCACTCCGACCAAGAACCATAATGCCAGGACATTGCGGGTCAGTGCCAATCTATTGGCAAGACTACTGAAGTTACCGAGACTAAACGAGAGAGTGTTTGCAAGCAAGAATCTTGACAGATTCCGATGGAGATATGAAAGAGCCAGAAATGACTTGGCCAAGAAACTGGAGAATGCGAGAATTCGCCAGATAGCTTTCAGGTCTTTCAGACATTGGAAAGCAACGATGGAATACCACAGAACTAAAGATATTCTTCATGTTCAACATATTCTCGGTCATAGAAGACTATCCGCACCTTAATTTATACACATTTAGTCAACTTTAAATCGGAAGAATTTGTGTGTAAGGTTGCTAGGACCATAGAAGAATACACTCAGTTAACTGAGGCTGGCTTCGAATATGTAACAGAAATAGACGGCGCCAAGCTGTTCAGAAAAAGAAAGTAGCCATGAACGGCTACTTCTCCTCTTCTTCTTTCTCATATGCAATATGCATATCTTTTTAGGAGCAGAATTTGTAGTTAACGAAGAAAGAGAAGAGGCGATGGTCAGTTGAAAGAATACGTATGCGTGCTAGTTGGGCATCATGACAATGTTGGCAAAGTAATCGAGGAATGGCAAAGGAAGGGTTGGCGTCTCCACACCTATCAAACAGCGGGTATGGGTGGTGCGATTAACTACACCGTCAATCATTACTTGCTTTTTGAGAGAGGCGAATGACTTCTTGAACATGTATGCTACATCTTCCTCTTCTTTTTTGATAGAGCGCGCGCTATGGGTTAACTCGTACGTCGCTTTCTTTTATAAAATATTAGAGCACCGCTAATTAAGGCTCCCATGACAATTATGACAATAATCCACATCCACCATTCCAAACCCAAGAATTTTATTGATGAAATGAATTGTATTTCTATTTGATGGATGCCATGGTTGTATGTGAGTGTTAGTGTCCACGAATCATCTTGCGAACCATAAGAATATTCGATTTGTGTTCCGTCGAGAAACACTTTGGTTTTTGCTATGTCTGGCATGAGGTTTTTGGCTATGATGACTTTGGAGTAACCACGTGTTCCGTTTGGACCGCTAGTAATGAAGGTTAGTTTCTGGCTTGTAGCATTGAAGACTAGCCCTGAAATTGTGCTGTTAGATTCCACACTCAAAGCATACTGATTCTGGTAGAACAAGACACTTAGTGTTATGTTATGACCTGCGTAGTTATGTGTTGCATTTCCTAACCACTCTGCTTTGACTGTAAAGTAGCCACTTGCGGTAGGAATCCATTGAATGCTATAATGTCCCAAAGTGTCTGTGGTTGTCGATGTTATTGCTGACCACCCCGTGGCTCCTGGAAAAGTGTAGTAGAATAGAAGCTGTTTGGAGTCTAGACCATTCCCATAGATATCAAATAGGGCTCCATCTATTTTCACTCCAAAGCCTGTCATTTTGGAGGATGGTGTTGTTGAAATAGAAATAAACGTGGGCATATTAACGAAAACCATTTGAGAACAAGACGAGTTTGAGCCTTCACTGTCAAAAACAGTCAATATTGTGTTGAATGCTCCGCCGAATGCGTAGATATGAGTTATTGTGTGGGGCAGCAGTCGATGTTGTGTTGCCGTCGCCAAAATTCCAGCGGTATTCCGTTATAGGCATGTAGTGTGTTCCATTCCAGCCTACAAGTGAGAGGGAGGCGTTGAATAATATCAGCGCTGGAGCCAGACTTCTTATAGATGGAACCGCTGGGAAGATTTTGGCTACTGGCGGGGTCGGAGTGGAAGTCCTTGGCATGATCAGGGGATAACGGTCTATGATACCATTGCTAACGTGGGGTTTGTCGACTATTCCGTCGCTTCCAGTTTCATTTTGGTATGGACCGCTAAACCAGTCGACGCCAGAATCGTAAGCCCAATGGTTTCCTCCAGAAGGATAGCCATCGTCCCAAACATTATTCCCGCCATCCTCGGCATAACCCAGGTGGTTATGGATGATTTTGCTGTTTGCTGGTCTCACAAGAAGTCCTGCTGCATGATTTTCGATTATGCTGTTGTTAATTCCGCCTGAGAAAATTATAGAAGGACAGGTGTATGTAAATCGTTTCTAACTATCGCGTTGAAGCTGGAATTGTCTGTGAAAGAGATGCCAAAGTATGCTGAAAAGATTGATGAAAAAGCAATTCTGTTTTCATATAAATAGTTTGATGATGACCTGACGAGAATAGCGCCTTGCATGTAACGGTATCCTCCCCATATCGTATTTCCGATTAGGCTGTTGTTTGAAGCCTCTTTCTCGAACCTAATTCCTAATCCGCGAAAAAAAATGTTGTTCCTGATCATACGGTTGTTCACGGATTTTCCGTCAAGGAGGATGCCCTCATAATAATAGTTAGCCAAACCCACATTCTTTACTGTCACATTCTTCACTTCATGCAGATAAATTCCTGTTGCTGGGAAATATTCTGGGGTACCCCTGACGGGGTATTGAATCGTGAAGCCCGCTCCATCCAAAGTCACGTTGTCTTTCATAATCCTGATTCCAGGGTGGGCGTCGATTGTGATATTGCTGGTTAATGTGTATAAGTCTCCGTTTCGTTGTATAGGTACAGTTGGAGGGTCAACTGTACCGTCAGCATTAATGTAAATGGTTTGATTCACGGTTTCATTTCCATTAACTGGTTGAATGTCAAGCACAAAAGAAAACGTGCTTACTAGAAATAGCACAAGCAGGATTCCGCAAAGTATCCTTCTCAGCGTCCTCATTCTCTAGGGCTATATTGTTTTGCCTCTAAATAACAATTTGGGTTTGCTTGAATTCTTAGTTTTGGCATACAAGTTTTCATTCTTAGCGCGGGCTATAATGCGCAAAAGGAGGCCTTGCGGCAGATCTCACTTTGTGGGGTTTATCTTGAACCTTGGGAAAATCTTTATGACTTTTAATCCGTATTTGTCGTAGGTTAATTGGTTGGAGAACAGTCCTCTTATTTGAGAGATCACTTTGGCTCTCTGGGCACTTGTGTTGAACAAAAAGAGACCTGTTACTTTTTTTGAATGCAACATATCCAATGCGTGACGCAGAAAGATGAAGGTTCTCTCTAGCCCCATCGTTGACAATAGTTCTGAGAGGATGTCGAAAACAAAACAGACGTTTGTGTCCGCGTGAGTTTCCAACACTTTGTTAATAGCGTCCAAGATTAGAGGAGTACTTCTAGCGGGTAATACAACCTCGTTTTCGGAAGGTGATTCCAAAGTGGACGTTGAGGTTGACGTTAGGAAAAACTTGACTGCGGGTTGTTCACCTAGGTGCGTGCGTATAGGGCTTGTTCTAAGGGTAAAAACGAAGATGGGCTCAACATTGGCCACGCTCTCCTTCACCAAATTGTCTACAACCTTCTCATAGTCTGAGGTGGAATCAAATTCAAACAGAATCTTTCGACCAACTAGCCCTTCGTGATTCAAACCCATCGACCTAGAGAAGCTGTCCTCGTACTTGAGGAGGTCGATGAAAAATTTCCTCAGCCCAGTCGTTGTTCGACCGAAGGCTTCCAAGATTTCGTCGATTTTTTTCTCCACCATGCGCTCTACATTGATGGCAGTGACCGACATGACGAAAGGGATATAAACCGATCCTACTGGTTCTTTAGAAACCACCCATTCCGATACGTTGGGGTCGTCCCACCTCGGGTCTAACCAATAGTCTGTAATCCACTTTCGCCATTGCCCGTTAACAAAAGAAAAGTCGCCGACATCTTGGATGCTTCTTGCGTGTTTGCATCCCTTCCTCTTCGTCTCACCCCACCAGTTCACACCGTCACTAACTGCCTTGTTATAGTCCAATTTGCCATTTGACATAAACTCCTCGGTTAGGCTAGTCATGTGCAGAGCGCCATTTTTTTCATATTCTTTCACATCGATTCCATATTCTTCAAGCTTAGCCTTAACGGTTTCACTTTCTTCGTCTGGGTAAGTATACCACACCGCGTCACCGCTCTCAAGACCTTCACGCATAAATGCTGAAAAGACCTTCATCTTGTCCATGGCTGACGTATACGTTACCACAAGTTGTTCCCCTTCTTTAAAGTTAAGAACAGAACTAACTTTCAAAAGATCAGATCGAATAGAACGCTTCTGCCTCCAAAGTAATTCTCTGAGAGTAATTCTAGGCATACTGCCATCCTTAGTTTAGACATAGATCCTTACATATTTGATGTTTATGAATCCGAGGTCAATGCTTTGGAGCTTAAACGATGTCCGTTTTCCACGCACTTGTTTAAGTTTTCTGGGCATATTCGACTATGTTGTAGTATGTTATACCCAAGTCATTGATTTATTATGATCAAGTCTTGACTTGAGTAGAAAAAGGGTTTGGGATGATATCTCCACTTAGTTGCGGGTGCAAATCTTACCCCGCCCGCTACAAGTCTATGACAGTAAACGTTAGAAAACTTAAGTGAAAGCTGAGTATTGTGTTTGTTATTGTGAAGAGAAGATTATGTACGGGAGGCGTAGAAGTTGAGGATTGTCCGACACATGAGTCTTCGTAAGGGTATGAGCGTCAGCCAACTCGTAGATGAGATGAACGCCACAGGCGTGTTAGGAGCCGGCAAAATTGGACAGGCAAGCGAGTTAGTTGCCGAAATGTTCAGCGAGCCAGAATACACCGTATTTCTGACCTTAGCTGGCGCGCTTGTTCCAGCTGGCTTTAGACAAGTTGTCCGCGAACTATTAGAAAACGAATACGTGAACGTGCTGGTCTCCACAGGCGCCAACATGGTTCACGACATGGTTGAAGCCTTGGGCTACAGACACCAAGTCGGCTCATTTCAGACTGAAGACGAGAAGCTGAGAGCCAAAAACATTGGCCGCATAGGCGACATCTACATCGAGCAGAAAGCGTTTCAAAGCCTAGAAAAATGGCTGTTCAAGACGGTTGAAACCATACCAGAGAAGAAGCGACGACGCATCGCCGTCGCAGAATTGTTACATGAAATTGGAAAACAAATCGAAGACGAAGAATCAATTTTGGCAACCGCAGCGCACAAGAACGTTCCCGTAATCTGTCCAGCCTTCGTTGACTCCATCGCTGGCTTCCAGATGTGGATGTTTGGCCAAGACAAAACATTACAAATTGATCCACTGTTAGACGTAAACATTTTGATGGACAAGGTTTACGAAGCCAAAAAGGTCGGCATAATCATATTAGGCGGAGGCATACCCAAACACTTCGCGTTATTTGCCAACACGTTTCGAGAAGGCGTGGACGCAGCCGTACAAATCACTATGGACAGACCTGAACCAGGTGGATTAAGCGGCGCATCTCTCGAAGAAGCCATAAGCTGGGGCAAGGTCAAACCAAAAGGAAAAGCAGTCACAGTCATCTGCGACGCAACAATAGCCTTCCCATTAATAGTCACCGCTGCGCTGGAGAAAATAGAAAACAAATAACGACCACTTAAAACATCTAAATTCAGGATATTCGTTTAAACCCTGTACAGGTGCTTTAATCCATAGCATTTTGCCTTAAGGTCTTCTATAGAATTAACGTCATGTAAGAATTTTCACAACCTTTAATCCGTTCTTTCCATAGGTAAGCTGATCGCTAAATGACTCCTTAACGCGGGAAATTGCTCCGGTTTCATGGGCACTAGCGTTAAGGAGAAATAAAGATGCGGTTCTTTCTGAGAGCATACCTAGGGCACAACGCAAAAAGATGTGGACTTTCTCCTGACCTATTGAAGTAATGAGATCGGAGAGGCAACTAAAAACCAACAGAGATTTGTGTTATCGTATGTTTCTAAAACCTCTCTTCACATTTGCTGCTTAGAAGTAATAGTGAATTCTATCACTCCTTCTTTCTGGAAGTTGCATGAAACGCTAGCCACTAACGCTACAGCACCCACGCTGCCCTCCTGCAAAACTTCTACAATTAAACGCGTGTGTCTGTTGATGGGGAATAGGAAGAGGGAAGGGAAGATTGTTCATTGAGTATTAGTTTTTCTCTGAGCTTTCCTATTCCCCGAAATGGTTTAACCAAGTTTTAAATTTAAATTTTATTTCGATTTTTGAATTCGCGTTTTGTTTAATGGTCAGAAAAATGACTACTCGAAGATTCTGGCGAGCGCAGACAATACTTGGCTCTCTTCTTTGGCGACTTCTAAGAGAACTTTTCTCGCTTCATTGACGTTTGCCATGTTCTTGGGTATTTCTCTTATGAGTTTGGCTATTGTTGTCCATTTTTGCCCGATTTGATGGTAACGTTGCCCCAATCCTGTAAGTTCCTTATTTTTTAACAGCTCGCCAGCTTCCCTCAAGAATCTGGAGTAGAGGTATCGGAAGAGTCCTCCGCCCGTGCCGTCTTCCTCTATCATGATGTAGCTGAGTTCATAGAGCTGTCTGAACAATGCATCGCCTAGTGGAAATAACTTTGGCCACTTGACAATTTCGCTTGCGAAGTAGTTTATGCCCTTGACTCCAAGGTTTCTTATGGGTGGGTAAAGCATCGACTTAGCAGTTTTGGTTATAGCATTTCTTATAGCCATTTCAACAGGTGTCAATTTGTCTGGGAACTCAAAGGTGAACCACTTGTTTTCTGGTGGGAAAGGCTTAAAGGTTGATGAACGCGTCTCTTCCAGTTCCTTCAGCGTTGCGGTCTGTAAGTCTTTAAACATCGTATCGGCGATGTAGGCTATGCCCTTGTCTTCGTCTATGCCAGCAACCACAACTACGTGAGCGCCAAAATGCGCCTGCTCAGGCAACCCAAGATACTTCAGATACGGCATATCAACGTGAATCATGACCGGGATGCCCCTGCTTATCAGGTTCTTCAGGGTTTTGTAGGCTCTCGTCTTGCTCGAGGTTTTGTTGACTTTTACCGTGACTCCCAAGTTAGAGCAGAGGTTCTTGTCAAGGTCGCGTGCTCGTCCACCCACAAACGGGTAGACTGCCTGAAGGACCCGTGAACCCGCCTTGCTATGCCAGTAGACGAAACCCAAGCCACTGCCGAGACCGAATATCATGGGCTCAGAAAACTTGAAACCATAAAACTCAAAGATGTCACGCAATGCAGAAGACTCGCAATGCACGCTTGGACGATGAATAAACCCCTTCACTTGTTTATTCATGTTCAGCATCTCTTACACACATGGAGAACATTACTCAATGTATCTATGCGTGGTAGAAAAGGGTGTTGAAGCCCAAACTATGTTCCAAGCTATGTTGTAATGCCAAGTATGACCATTAGCACAAGAGGGGTTTCCAGTATTTCCTTAATGCTGAGCTAATGCGTTCTCTATTGGACGCGAATTCTCACTCCCTTCTTTCTCGGCAAGTGCACTTCTAATATGCCACGTTTGTACTGCGTCCTCAAGCGTTTCGTGTCGACTGGAACTGGAATGCGAGTTTGACAGAGGAAATATTGGAACTCACCTTTGCGGTGGGTTATTCCAAACTCTTCGAAGCGTATTTTGCGTTTCATTTCGGCTCTAATTTCAAGTGTGTCTGGTGCTATGGGCTCAACTTTTATGGTGTCTGGTTTTGTGTTGGGCAAGTCAGCTGTTACTACAACTTCATCCGCGGCTACAAAAACGCTGCAAAGAGGCTCAATGCAACAAGACCTTATGTCCCAGCTTGGTCGTTCAGCCAAAGCCCTTTCGCCCAACTCTTCCATGTAATCGCTTATAAAATCAAATATTGAACGCCTTCTGCGTCTAATCTCAGCCATTTATGCCTTTACCTCCTACACGTATAAGGGCAGGTCATATTCCTGCGTTTTCTTCATGCGATTTAACTCCTGCTCCGTCCGTTTCATAACATCTCGAGCTCTCAAACGAATCTCTTCTCCACTCTCCCTTAAATGAGAAACGTCAATGTTTATCCCTGTGATTTTTGAAAACTCTTTAAGAGTGGCGGCAGCAGCCTCTGGATCGGGGTAATTATAAAACGATTGAGCCAACAAAGCTATGGCTGGAATGTTTCTATCGGCGCAATACCGCATAAGCAACGCGTATGGACCAACCATGAAACCTCCGCGCATTATTTCTATTCCCTTTTCACTCAACGTCTTGAGAAGCGAAGGATTTGAGGCAGCTCCATAAACCTTAACTTCGGTTAGATCTTGGCGATCTTGAACTGGCATGCCACCCATGGAAACCATCAGTTTCACATTTTTGGCTTGTCCCCATTCGACAAGCTTGCGCATGATTGGTGGAACAGCCTTCGCCGGAATAGCTGCCTCGGAAAATGTTATAATCAGGTTGCTATTGGCAAAAATTCTCAGTGGAGCATAAGGTAATCCATCGTGCAACACAACAATTGGTGGAAGAAGCTCAGAGTCAACATAGGAAATTTCATCCATTTTTAACTGTGAAATAATGTGTGATGTGGCAATGAGTCCAACCAAGCCGACGTCTGGCAATCCATACAACATCAATGCGTTTTTGGGAGCAACCTTTTTCTCCACAATTTTAACTGGCTCAGACAAACAAGATTCCTCAACTCTGTAATTTTTGCAAGGTGCGCAAAGAAAAGAGTTATGGTCGACGTTGTTAATGGCGCTAGATACGTATTTAAGGCTGAAACCATTTAGGGTTGAAAGATAATCCATGGCACTCGAACGCTTAGGTTCATCCCTGTACGAAGCCCTACGTAAGATTTTCCGAGCGCCTATTGTCGACGAAGCAGCCGTAAAAGAACTGGTCCGAGACCTCCAACGTGCCTTGTTGCAAGCCGATGTCAACGTGCAACTCGTCTTGGAAATCTCCAAGAACATAGAGGAGAAAGCGCTCAAAGAGAAGGTTCCACCTGGCATTTCAAGACGCGAACACGTGATTAAAGTCGTTTATGAAGAACTGACACGTTTCTTAGGCGAAAAACCCGTGCCATTAAAGGCTGAGACTGGGAAAAGAACCGTTCTCATGCTTGTCGGTATTCAAGGGTCTGGCAAAACCACAAATACGGCCAAACTGGCGCGATACTTTCAAAAACGCGGATTAAAAACTGGGCTGATATGTGCAGACACGTATAGGCCTGGAGCCTACGCCCAACTCCAACAATTAGCCAGCCGTATCAATATTCAATTGTACGGAGACCCAAAAAGCAAAGACCCGATAGACATAGCCTTTAAAGGATTGAAACATTTCAGCAACCAAGACGTGATCATAATCGACACGGCTGGACGCCACAAGGAGGAGAAAGGCCTAATAGAAGAGATGAAAACGCTGGAGAAATCCATTAAACCAGACGAAGTTATATTAGTCGTAGACGGAACAATCGGTCAACAAGCGGCCGTTCAAGCCAAAGCGTTTCACGAAGCCACGCCCATAGGCTCCATTTTCGTTACCAAATTGGACGGTTCAGCTAGAGGCGGTGGCGCCCTCTCAGCGGTGGCTGCAACAGGCGCACCAATAAAATTCATCAGCACAGGCGAAAAACTAGAAGACATCGAACCCTTTGTGCCGTCTCGGTTTGTCGGGCGCCTCCTAGGCATGGGCGACCTGCAAAGCCTAATCGAAAAAGTACGCGAAGCCGAGGTTCAGGTGCCCGAGAAAAAGATGAAAGCGTTTCTTTCAGGCAAGTTCACGCTAACCGACTGGTACGAACAGCTTGAAGCTGTGAAGGGCATGGGGCCCTTCAAACGTATTCTAAAGATGATTCCAGGCATGTCATACAACATTCCAGATGAAAAGATGGAGATGGCTGAAGATCGCTTGCAGAAATGGAGAGTAATAATTCAATCTATGACGCTCAACGAACGTGACGATCCAAAAATATTCAACGCGTCCCGAATCCGCCGGGTTGCAAGAGGTTCAGGAACGAGCGAAAAAGAAGTCAAAGAACTTCTACAACAATACAACATGATGAAAAAAATGATGAAAACTCTGCGAAGAAAACGAGCTCTGCCCTTCTTTGGAAAACAATTGCCAATGGAACAGTTGAAAGACTTTAAGGAACAGGCTTAGCCAACAACGAATGAGGAAACATTCTTGACCGCGGGCATTCTAGAAAAGGCTCAAAGTATGTTGGAGAAGTATGCTCTCTGCAACCACTGCCTAGGCAGACAATTCGCTCTTCTAGGATACGGACTCGGCAACGAAAAGCGAGGTGGAGCGCTCAAACTAGTTCTCACCATGAAGGCACATCAACTCGCATTGTCTAAAAACAAGGCTGGACTTGCGCTACTCAAAACTTTGGCATCTAACGGCGGCTTCGAGGCAGCTTCTGAAATCCTTCAAAAAATGGGGAAGAAACAAATTGAAAAGAGAAGTTGTTACCTCTGTGCCGGGCACTTAGACGCTCTGCAGAGGCCAGTAGATCACGCACTGGACCAATTGAAGAATTATGAATACGCCACTTTCCTCGTGGGTGTTGAATTACCCACGGAGGTGGATGAGCGTGAAGACGAGTTGAGGGGTTTCTTCATGGTGAAACACGGCGAGAGCATGCGCAACGAGTTCAGCCGAAACATTGGCAAGAGAATCGCTGCAATCACTCAGAAGGAGACAGACTACAAGCATCCAGACATCGTTGTTTTGGTCAATCCATTTACTGAGCATGTTACACTTCAGGTAAATCCCATTTTCATTGCAGGTCGATACAGAAAACTCGTGCGAGGTATCCCACAGTCCAGGTGGATTTGCAGCAAGTGTCGCGGGAAAGGTTGCCCGCGCTGTAATTGGACTGGCAAAATGTATCCCGAATCGGTTGAAGAAATTATTGGCTTGCCGACTTTAGAGGCGACTGAAGGAGAAGACACTGCCTTCCACGGTGCGGGTCGAGAGGACACAGATGTCAGAATGTTAGGTCGCGGTCGACCATTCGTTGTCGAGGTGAAGAAACCCAAGAAACGGTTCATTAACCTGCGCGGTTTGACTGAAAGAATCAATGAGGTGGCAAGGGGCAAGGTTAGAGTTTCAGGGTTGCGCCTTGCGGACAAAGACACCGTGAGATTACTAAAGAAACCTGAGGCGGCACAAAAACTGTACAGAGCCATGGTAGAATTTGACAAACCTATTTCAGATGAGCAACTCTCGATATTGGCGAATGCGTTCACCAATGTGGTTGTGCGTCAGCAGACGCCAAGACGTGTTTTGCATCGGCGAGCCGACTTGATTCGGGAAAAGCACATATATGAGGCCAAAGTAAAGAGGTTAAAGTCCAACCGCGTTGAACTGAGAATTCGCTGTCAGGGGGGGCTCTATATAAAGGAATTGATAACTGGAGACGAGGGCAGGACAAACCCTAATGTGGCAGAAATCCTCAAAGTCAGAGCGGTGCCTCTGGAACTTGATGTTTTAGGCGTGTTTGTAGAGGAGGAAACTAAATCATGAGAAAGTCCAAAGGCTACCGCGCCAACACCCGTGCACTTTTGCGAAAAAACCCTAGAGAACGTGGAAAAATCGGTTTGAGTAAGGTTCTTCACAGTTATGCGATTGGAGATAAGGTGGTTGTGAAAATCGAATCAAGCGTTCACAAGGGGATGCCGCACAGACGTTATCATGGTAAAATCGGTGTGATTACTGACAAACGCGGGCGTTCCTATGTTGTGCATGTTACACAAGGCGATGCGACAAAGGAGATTATTATTCGCCCCGAGCATCTTACACCTTACGTTGGCGATGTGGGAGATTAAAGCATGCCTAGAAAAGCTTTGAGAGAACGCCCAATTTCGATTCCTCAGGTCAAGAAGATACTTGAATCCATTGGAGAAGAAAAACTCGACCAGTTTCAGAGAAGGTCGTTAGATTACGCCCTCAAATTCTCACGTGTTGACCTAGACAAAGCCGAAATGTTAGTTAAGAGCCTAGTTGAACAATATGGATTAGAGGAGGAGGAAGCCATTCAGGTGGTAAACTGCATGCCAGAAAGCATAGAAGAGATTCGTGTTTTTCTTGCAGGCGGGCGCAAAATCATAGAAACCTCGAAGCTGCAGGAGATCTTGAATCTTTTAGACCAGTATAGAAAAAGCGCATAAGCCTCTTTCTACAAAAATACAAATCTGTCTGCTGGTTAAAATAAGCGTGGAAAGAATGGAGAAAGAGAAGCGATACGAAGAACACGCCTACGTGCTAGACTATCTTCCCCACGGCAGACCAGGTGCCAGACCTAGTTACAGAGCTGGCGCCCTTGTTCAGGTCATCGGCGAAGAGTTTTTCACGCTGCTCGAAGCCATCGTGAAAGAGGGCGTTGTCCTCAAGCCTTACGACCGTGTTTATGTTGGAAAAGAATTACGTCAAGAAATTACCTACATCATGGGGAGAATCAGCTACGAAGAGTTGACATCCACAGCTAAACTGGAATTGCCCACAGCGATGGAGAAAATCGTGCTCAATCGTGAACGCTGGTTCATTAATTTCTTCAACACGGCGCAAGCTATTACGCCTAGAATGCACGCTTTGGAACTCATCCCTGGCATTGGCAAAAAGTACATGTGGCAAATAATAAACGAACGTGAGAAGAGTTCGTTCAAAAGCTTTGAAGATTTACAACAACGCGCCAACATTCCAAGTCCAGCGAAGCTCATCGTTAAGCGAATTTTGGAGGAGCTCTCTGGCGAAAGCAAGTACCGGTTGTTCACTAGAGCACCTTAGCATACCAGCCATAAGGGTGTGGAGCGGCTCATTGAAAAAATGAGTCTTTATCATCAGACACTGCGTCTCATCCGTCTCCATCATATCTCGCCTAAGAAACGTTTAGGGCAACACTTCATGACAGACCGTGACGTTTTGCAGAGAATGGTTTCTTACGCTAATGTAAACAGCCAAGATGTTGTTTTAGAGATGGGCGCAGGCTTCGGCTTCCTAACCAAGCTTCTGACCGAGAGGTGCAAGAAAGTTATCGCCGTGGAGATTGATTCAAAGATTGTTGAAATTCTGCGTATGGAGCTTCGTAACATACGAAACGTGGAGTTAATTGAGGGTGATGTGCTCACAGCCGTTATCCCAGCCTTTAATAAAGTTGTTTCCACACCGCCTTATTCTATTTCATCTCCCTTGTTGTTCTGGTTGCTAGAGAAACCCTTCGACACATCCGTGTTAACCTTTCAGAAAGAACTTGCAGAGCGTTTGACAGCGCAAGTGGGCAGCAAGGAATATGGAAGACTAACCGTCACCACTTATTATCGGGCTGACGTGGAATTATTAGACTACGTGCCTCGAACGGTTTTTTATCCACCGCCAGATGTTGATTCAATGATAGTGAGAATAAAGCCTAAATCATCACCGCCGTTCAAGGTCAAAAATGAGCAAACGTTTTCAGAGTTAGTCCAGATGATGTTCACCCAGCGAAATCGAAAGGTGCGCAACGCCCTTCTGCCGTTCTTCCAAAAAAAGGGCATTGGCGCCGAAAACGCATTGAAACTAGCAGACTCAGTTCTTTTCCATGAAAAAAGGGTGCGCGACTTGGCGCCAGAAGATTTCGGAGCCTTAACCAATGAAATCCTCGAGAAAACTCGTTTTCTACAATGATTTAACCTTCCACATCTTCGGGCACGTTTACGAACCAGCCGAAGATACTTTTCTCGGTGCTGACAACCTAAGCGTTAACAAAGAGGGCACAGTCCTAGACTTGGGAACGGGCTGCGGCATCTTAGCCGTTGTCTCAGCCCAGAAAGCTAAGAAGGTAGTGGCTACAGATTTAAATCCCCACGCGGTTCGCTGCGCCAAATTCAACGCGAAAATCAACCATGTAATCCACAAAATAGATATCCGCCTGGGCGACCTATTTCAGCCAATTCGAAAAAATGAAAAGTTCGATTTAATTGTGTTCAACGCTCCTTATCTGCCGTCTCCTCCAAGCGAAGCGAGGTCGTGGAATGGACGGACATGGGCAGGTGGACCAACCGGAAGACGGCTTATCGACCGATTTATCATAAAAGCGCCACACTATCTGAAAAGAAATGGTAAAATTCTCTTGATTCAGTCAAGCCTAGCAAACATTGATGAGACTTTAGAGAAATTTCCTGAGGTAGATTTAACGGCTCAAGTTATTGCGGAGAAGAATGTTGCCTTCGAGACAATAGTGGCGATTCAAGCAAGCCATTTATTCAAAAAGCGCGTAAAAAATTGCTAAGGGGAAAGAGTATGAAGTTTCTTGTGTTGCAATGGGTTAAGCCTCAGGTGCCCATTGAGCGATTGGCCAGTTTAACTCCAGCCCAATTCAAATACTTAAGCAAGTTGGAATCTCAGGGAAAGGTTGAACAGTATTACCATCTGATAGGACAGCAAGGACATATGATCATCTGCAACGTCGACTCAGACGAGGAGTTGTCAAAAATAATAAGCGAGGACCCATTGTTCTTCGACAGTGAACGCAAAATCTACCCTTTGACAACAAGAGAGGCTCACGAAAAACGCCTGCTTGAACTGCTTAAGCGAAAGTAGCTAACGTTCCAGAATACAGACCTGAACCATCACTATTTTTTTCTTTTAATACTCAAACCGTCAGCGCCGATATTTCGGAGCATAAAGTTTGCTAGGAAGGTTTTGAGACGAAGTTGTTTCCCGTAATGAAAAACCTCAGTTTTTGCGGCAAATCGACTTTTACGCCTATTCTGTGGGAAGAAGAGATCTCAAAGCTTTTGCTTTCTCCTCCAATCAACTCTAATTGCCTATTCTTTTTTGCGATGTCAATTCGATTGAACTCCTTGGTTATGGCAAACGCTTTTGTCAACTTTCCTGGACCATTAGTCAAACTGCGCATGTCTTTTGCATTCTTATTCTTTTGCATAATTTCTATCCCTTGAAGGGGTTCTACGGCTCTTATTAAAACGGCTCCAACACCGCCTTTTAAATGAGCAACTATGTTTAGAAGCCAGTTTCCATGAACCATGTAAATGAAAGTTTTTCCAACATCCATAAACATCACCTCGTTGAAATTTTTCCTCCCTTTATAAGCTTTAGAAGCTGGGTCATTTTTTCCATAATAAGCCTCAGTTTCAACGATTTTTCCAGACAAAATTTCAGAATTCAGCTTCCTAACCAAGATTTTTCCAAGCAAATCCTTTGCAACTAGCGCTGGATCTCTTTCGTAAAATTCCTGTGAAAGTACTTCCACTTCTTTTGCCCTCTCTCTTTTAAGATAAATTATAAAGGAATAATGGGGTAAAGATTTTGAATATTTGCGAATTTATGAGTTTTAGATTTTTGAAAGTGCAGAAAATTTTGGTAGGGTTCTTGATTGATCTCTTCATAAAAGTTTGTCAAGAGATGTGTAGAGAAGTTGGTTTAGAAGTAGTTGTTGGCGCTTAGTGCTATACTACAACTACTTCTTTTTCATCTTCTTTTCGAATTCCACAGCGTGAGCTTCACAGCAGAAAAAATATTCTTTGCCACTGATTGTTCTCTTGGTTATTGCAAACGTGCACTTTTCAGGTTCGCAGATTTCCACGTTGCACAAATCGCACTTTATGAATTCGTTCACTTTTGGGCCTCCTTTTTCTTCAAATAATCTTGAATAGCGGCGTGCAAACCATCCGCAGCCAGATTGGAACAGTGCATCTTTATGGGCGGCAATCCACCTAAGCTGTCAGCCACATCGCCCCTTGTAATCTTCATGGCTTCCTCTAGGGTCTTGCCCTTAGCCAACTCAGTGATCATGCTGCTCGTTGCGATGGCAGCGCCGCAACCAAACGTCTTGAACTTAACATCTTCGAGACGGTTGTCCCTTACCTTTATGTAAATGGTCATAAGATCGCCGCAGACAGGGTTACCCACAGTTCCAACTCCATCTGCGTCTGGGATTTCACCCATGTTGCGGGGGTTTCGGAAATGTTCCATGACCTTTTCGGTGTACATTTAAGCTATTAGCTCCTTTGGAGTTAATGGTGAGATGGCTCTCAACCTTTTAACTATATCTGGTAAGATTCCTATCACATAATCAACGTCTTCGTCTGTGTTTTGTTTTCCCAACGTGAAGAGAAGTGAGCCGTGTGCCTCTTCATGTTTTAACCCGATGGCTAGAAGCACATGGGAAGGTTCCAATGTTTTTGATGTGCACGCTGATCCAGATGAGCAGGCGACTCCGAGCATGTCGAGGCCGAGGATGAGCGATTCACCCTCAATATAGCTAAACCTTAAGTTGGCGTTGTTGGGCAACCGCTGCGTGGGATGACCGTTCAAGAACGAAATTGGGATGCTTTCTAGCACGCCCTTTATGAGTTTGTCTCTCAGCTGTGTAAGTCGTTCACTCTGGGTTTTCATCTCGACTTTGACAATCTCTGCTGCCTTGCCCATGCCCATAATGGCTGGGATGTTTTCGGTTCCAGACCGCAAGCCTCGCTCTTGTCCTCCACCGTGGATTATGGGTTCGATTCTCGTGCCTGTCTTGACGTACAGGGCGCCTATACCTTTTGGACCATACATATCGTTGGAAGAGATAGACATGAGGTCGATGTATTCGTCTTCAACGTTTATGGGGACTTGGCCCGCAGCCGCAACAGCGTCAATATGGAAAAACGCTCCTTTTTCACGGACAATTTTACTTATCTCTTTGATGGGCTCAATTGTACCGATTTCACTGTTAGCGTACATAACAGAGACGAGTATGGTTTTGTCGGTCATTGCCTTTTCTAGGCTGACGATGTCTACAACTCCATACTTGTCCACTGGCACGTATGTGACGTTGAAACCTTGCTTCATGAGATATTTGCACGTGTTCACAACCGACATGTGCTCAATAGTTGTAGTAACGATGTGGTTTCCCTTGTCCTTGTTTCGGTAAGCCACTCCTTTAATGGCTAGGTTGTTGCTTTCGGTGCCGCCTGAAGTTAAGAAAATCTCTTCATTTCGTTTGGCGCCGATTAGAGCGGCGATTTTTGTTCTGGCTTCTTCCATTGCTTTGCGTGCCTCGTTGCTCCAAGAATGAATAGAAGACGGATTTCCATAGAGCTCGCTGAAGTAAGGCACCATAGCTTCGAGGACTCGAGGATCAACTGGCATACCCGCGGTGTGATCCATGTAAACTCGTCTTATGCTCGTTTTTGCCACCCTAGAAACATAATACAGCATCCGCATCTAAAGCCATATCGTTTAGAGTTGCAGCTCCAACAATCTTCGCCTCTGGAATAAAGTCTCCACGCGGTATATCGAAGAGCATGCAGCTCTGTTCGCAGACAACAAACTTGACGCCTACTTTAACGGCTTGGTCCATCGCTTGCCTCAAAGTTGGAAACTGACCCAACTTAACTTTTTCGGCTTCACCTTTCTTAACAATGGTTATGCCTTTCATAACAAAATATATTGTGGCGTCTAAACCCATGGCAGAAGCGGTTGCGGCTAAGATAAACGACGTATAAGTGCGTTCAGGCGTGTCAACTCCGCTGGTTTGAACGTATAAGATTTTCTTTTTGGCGCTCATTCTCGATTTTCCCCTTTTCAACTTCACTCCTTTACTTTTTTAATTAGAAATCGGAGCGTGTTGCCTTCTTTGCTGAAGCTGAGGAGCTGCTGCTCTAACCGTTTGCAGAGGCTTTTGATGTCTTCTTCAGCTGCAGGGTCGTCGGCTAAAACCTCTAAAACTTCGCCCACTTTTATCTTGTCCAATTCTATGCGCACTCTGAACACTGGTTCGGGACAATAGAGTCCAAGACAATCTAATTTTCGGTTAGGCTTAACTTCCTCAGACAAGATTGCAAACACTCCTTGCCTTGTTGAAAATTTACATAATAATTTTCGTACTTATAAACTATGATCGCTCATTGTTCACACAACCCTCTAATCGGCGTTTTCAATTCTTCAGCCATATTTCAACTTGAAACTAGTTTCATACAATTAATTTTAGTAAATCGTTGTTGTTTACAAAAGAAGTAAATAGCACAAGTGCGCCTATTTGCTGAGGCTAAAGGTGACGACGGGTGTGCATTGTAGGCAAGAACAAGTTGATGGAACTGATTGAAAATTATAAAGTTATCTATCCCTACGACTATCACTTGCTAGACGGAGATGGCTACGTCTTAACAGTGAAAGAAGAGACCACGCTGCAGTATCTGGAACACAAAAACATCAACTCATACGAGATAGTTTTCACTCCACCCCAGTACGTGGCGCATCTAACCGCCAAGAGCAGATACGGCAGAATGGGCTTGTCGTTTCTTAATGCTGCCAAGGTTCACAGCGGCTTCATTGGACGCCTAGCCCTGGAACTAGTTAACCTCAGCAATGACAGACGACCCATCACCATCAAACGTGGCGATCCATTCATGCACATAGAGTTCATAACAAGAGAAGGCGAACCCTCACCATACATGGGTGAGTACCAGTTACAATACGTGACACTCGAAGAAAAACACATGTACATTCCAATATTGAAGAAAGTTTTTCCAAACTTTGACCAACTCGCCAAAGCATGGTTCAAAGGCGAACCATACTAAGCGTACTGAGGATTCATATTTTTTATTAGTTGTGTGGACAAAGGCTTTAAATACCGCCGTTCTCGTAAGCTGAAAAAATGGGGATGTCTTCATGCGAGCACGCAATTACAGAGCTGTTAAGGGAGCGCCCTACACTAGGAAAGAGTATATTCGGGGCTCTCCGCCACCCAAGATTACAAAGTTCACCATGGGTGACACTAAAAGCAAGTTTGCTTATCAAGCCTTATTAATCGCCCAAGAAGAGGCGCAGATTCGCCACAACGCTTTGGAAGCGGCGCGTGTGGCATCAAACCGTGTGCTCATGGACAAGTTGGGAACAAATTACGTTCTGCGTATCGTGCCTTTTCCTCATACAATCTTGCGGGAAAACAAGATGATTTTTGGCGCTCACGCTGACCGCTTGCAAGACGGCATGAAAAAGGCGTTTGGCAAACCTGTTGGAAGCGCTGCCCGAGTTAAAGTTGGTCAACCAATTATTGAAGTCGGCGTCAACGAAAACGGAATCGAAGCTGCGAAAGAAGCTCTGAAACGTGGGCAGGTCAAACTACCAATCACTTGTCGGATAATTATAGGAAAAGCTCCAGACTAATCCTTAACACAATGAGGTGAATTGTTTGTCCTCAACCCGCGAAGAGAAGCGTATACTATGGTTTGAAGAGTTAAGCAAAGAGGATATTCCTCTAGTCGGTGGAAAAAACGCCAACCTAGGTGAGATGCTTAGGGCTAAGATTCCTGTGCCGCCGGGCTTCGCCATAACAGCCCGCGCCTACAGAGAATTCATAACACAAACTGGCATAGCCGAAAAAATCTACAAAGTCATTGACGAAACTGTCACTGACGTGAACAATCCAAAACAATACGAAGAGGCTTCGAAAAAAATTCGAACATTGATCGAATCGACACCTATGCCGGCAGATATAGAAAAAGCAATTCGAAGAGCCTACAACCAACTGAGCAAGCAAGCGGGAGGCGAAGAGGGCGCCCAGGTATTAGTGGCTGTTCGATCAAGCGCCACAGCTGAGGATCTGCCGGATGCGTCTTTCGCTGGCCAACAAGAAACATATCTGAATGTTAAAGGCGCCGACGAACTTATAGAAAAAACCATAAAGTGCTGGTCCAGTCTTTTCACTTCACGTGCCATATTTTATCGAAATCAGAAAGGCTTCAAACACGAGCAAGTGTTCATTAGCGTTGGCGTGCAGAAAATGGTCAACGCAAAGACTGCAGGTGTAATTTTCACACTGAACCCTGTCACCGGCGAAACTGACCAGATTGTTATTGAATCCAACTGGGGACTGGGCGAGTCAGTGGTGTCAGGCTCCGTCACCCCGGACGACTACATCGTAGACAAGAAGACTCTGAAAATTATCGAAAAAAGAACAGTCAAAAAAACAGTCGAATACGTTCGAGACCTTGAAACTGGAAAAACAGTCCACAAAGAAGTGTCGCCGGAAAGACAGGAGCAACCGTGCCTAACAGACGAAGAAATAGTTAGGTTGGCTGAGATTTCACGTAGCATCGAAGAGCACTATGGCCGTGCGCAAGATATTGAATTCTCCATTGACCGAGACCTGCCTTTCCCTGACAATGTGTTCATAGTGCAGTCGAGGCCTGAAACCGTTTGGAGCATAAAAAAAGCAGCCCTAACTATTGAAGCGCCAAAGTCTCCAACTCAACCAACAGCGCCAATGGAAGCAAAAGTTGTGGTGAAAGGCATCGCCGCGGGTAAGCGCGACACAAGTGTGGGAATAGCCAAGGTTGCTTTAACCGCTGATGACGCTTCAAAAATGATGCGGAAAGGTGACGTATTGGTCACGACTATGACGAATCCTGATTACGTACCCTTCATGAAAATAGCTGGCGCCATAGTTACAGACAAGGGTGGAGTTACAGCCCACGCAGCTATAGTCAGTCGCGAACTGGGCATCCCCTGCATTGTTGGAACCGAAGTCGCTACAAAAGTTATGGTTACGGGTCAAGAATACACTGTTGATGCCAAAAGCGGCGTGGTTTACGAAGGGAGAATCAGCATATCTGAAGCAGCAACGTCAACACCATCTATGCCAAGTGTTCCTGTGGGCGGTATTGCACTTGAACCTGCACCGGTGACAGCCACAAAAATATACATGAACCTAGGCGTGCCAGAAAAAATTGAAGAGTATAAGCATTTGCCCTTCGACGGCATAGGGCTTATGCGCATAGAATTCATATTGGCCAGTTACATTGGTGAGCATCCGCTCTATTTGCTGGAAACTGGGCAAGCCGATGGATTTGTTAACAAGTTAGCCGAGGGAATAGCCACGATTGCCAGAGCAATCCAACCCAGACCCGTGGTTGTGCGCTTCAGCGACTTCAAAACGAATGAATACCGAGAATTAAAGGGTGGAGAAAAATACGAGATAGAAGAAGCCAACCCCATGCTGGGTTGGAGGGGCGCCAGCCGTTACATAAGCCAATGGTACGAGAAAGCGTTTAGATTGGAGTGCAAAGCCATACGAAAGTGCAGAGAAGAGTGGGGTCTCAAAAACGTCTGGGTCATGCTGCCAGTCATCCGAACCGTTTGGGAGGCTGAAAAATGCTTGGAAATCATGAGGGAAGAAGGCTTAGAGCGCTCAAAAGACTTTCAGGTGTGGTTCATGGCTGAAACCCCTGCTATCGCCATCCTTGCCGATGAGTTTTCTAAACTTTGCGATGGCTTCAGCATAGGCTCAAACGACATGACGCAGGGCGTGCTCATGATTGACCGCGATTCCGAACGCCTCGGACTGATGGGTTACTTTGATGAACGCGACCCGGCTGTAGAGCGCATAATCGCCCATCTAATAAAGGTGGCTCATCAAAACGGTGTAACCGTATCAATCTGCGGTGAAGGTCCGTCCAACCTGCCAGATTTCACCGAGTTTCTCGTAAGAAATGGCATTGACAGCATATCGGTAAATGCCGATGTTGTTGTGCGGACTCGCCAGTGGGTAGCCAGCTTGGAACAGAAGATTCTGCTTGAACGCTTAGCAGAGATGCGCGAAAAGGGCTTTAGACACGGGGCCTCAGTGCTTAAAAAACAGCAAGGTTCAGAATGGAATCCTCAATGGGAATGAGCTTCTTACTTTTGCAATAGCATTGAAACCATTTTGTTTAAAGGCACTTTGGTAATGGTAAATGAAGTTATCAATCTTTGACTTTGAAGAAGAGCGGTTAAAAGAGGAGATTAAGAAACGGGGTGCCAAACGGGTTCTGTTTCAGTTGCCCGAAGGACTTAAGGATGAAGGCCCACGCTTGGCTTCAATCGCTGAAAAAGCAGGTGCTTTAGCAATAGTTTCGGCCGATCCTTGTTACGGTGCCTGCGACTTAGCTGTTCAAGAAGCTCAAAGTCTAGGTGCCGACTTGCTTGTTCATTACGGGCACAGCGAAATGATGCCACAGCAACAAGTGCCAATCATTTATGTAGAAGCTAAGACAGCGGTTAGCGTCAAAACAGCGGTTAATGAGGCTTTACCATTACTCAAGCCTTGGAAACACATTGGCCTAACAACCATTGTTCAACACATTGACATGCTCGGCGAAGCCAGAGAAATTCTCTTAGACGCCGGCAAAAGCGTGATCATAGGAGACGCTGGGCACCTGAAATACGCTGGTCAAGTTATTGGTTGCAACTATAGCAACGCGATCGCGGTGGCGAAAGATGTGGATGCGTTTCTCTTTATAGGAGGTGGCCGATTTCACGCCATAGGTGTTGCATTGGCTACTTCTAAGCCCATGGTTGTCGCCGACCCTTATGAGCAAAGCGCTTGCTCTATTGATGCAGAGGTGCAAAAGGTAATGAAACAACGTTGGGCAAACATCAATGAGGCGCAGAGAGCTGAACACTTCGGAATCCTAATTGGCTTAAAAAGCGGACAAAAAAAGATCGACGAAGCCTTCAAACTTAAGGCGAAACTTGAAAAAATTGGAAGGAAAGCAACTTTGATGAGTGCGAGAGAGGTCACGCCTGAAGCCTTGATGGAGTTTCCGACAATAGATGCTTTTGTAAACACTGCATGCCTACGCATAAGTCTAGGCGATGCAAGCAGTTTTCTCAAGCCAGTTCTGACGGCGAGTGAAGCCTTGATTGTTGTCGGGGAATTAACTTGGGAGGAACTTTGCAGAAGAGGCTGGTTCGAAGGTTAGACCTTGAACGGGCGCTTTTAAAGGTTGAGCCTCACCCTTCACCTAAGGTTTATCTCGAGCAGTACACTATTCCAACAAATGTTGCGGCCGAGATGCTCTTCATAGCCGCTTATGTCCACGACGATATTATAGAAAAGATTGTTGCTGATTTGGGTTGCGGCACTGGCAGCCTCGCCATAGGCGCTGCATTGTTAGGTGCGGCTAGAGTGGTAGGTGTAGACATAGACAAGACAGCCGTGAAAACAGCCAAGAAAAACGCTGGAGAGCTTGGTGTAAAGGACAAAATCGATTGGGTTGCAGGCGACATCGACGTCTTGCGTGGAACCTTTGACACTGTTTTGCAGAATCCACCTTTCGGCGTGCAGAGGAGAAGGGCTGACAGAAAATTCTTGCTGAAGGCGTTACAGTTAGCCCGCAGGATTTACTCACTTCACAAGAGCGGAGAAGGCAACAGGGAATTCATCATCAAGTTTGTTAGACAGCATGGCGGCCGAATAATATCTATCCATTCGATGGAGTTAATCATTCCTAAACTATTCAAGTTTCATACAAAGCGGAAGCACAAAGTCAAGGTTGACCTACATGTGATAGAAGGCAAAAGGTTTATTGAGGAGCATAGAGGAAAGGTTACGGACGCATTGCATGAAACTTAATATTCCTAAACTGTTTAAGTTTACACCAAACAAGAATACGATTATGCTGACCTTTACAGAATTGTAGGAACGTGAAAATGGGAATGTCTGAACGTCAACAAATGAAACAGAAGAGTGGACAAATGGTTGTGCCAGGTGATAGGTTAGGTGTCATCGAAGAGTTCTTGCCTGGACCCGGAACCTACGAGGAACAGGGTACAATTTACTCGTCAACGATTGGACGGGCGCTTATGGATCTTCTCAACAAACAGGTTTCTATCTACCCCAGAACACGGACTTCAAGCGTTCCGAGAGTGGGCAGTATAGCAGTTGGTCAAGTTTCAGAGGTGCAAAGCAAGCAGGCTATAGTGCGCATTTCCAAAGTGGGCAACAGAATTCTATCCGGCTTTTTCACAGGGCTTCTCCACATTTCAGATGCGAGTCCACGCTATGTTGACACCATGAACGACGTTTGCAAAGCGGGCGACATCCTAAGAGTTAAGGTAGTAAGCGACAAGAACCGAACTTTTCACCTGTCCACAGCTGATAAGGATTTAGGTGTTGTTTATGCCTTCTGCTCGCGTTGTGGTAACATGTTGTCTTTGAGGAGGCTTTCAATGCGATGCCTAGAATGCGGTAATGTTGAACGTCGCAAAACAGCCTCAGACTATGGAAAAGGTGAAATTTGATGAACGTGAAGGTTTTGAAGAAGACTCCAGACGAAATAAAGGTTGAAATTGAGGGTGAAAGGCACACTTTCTGCAACGTATTACAGAAAGTACTGTTGGAAGACGAAACCGTTGAAACAGCGAGCTACGCCATACAACACCCTTTGGTTTCTAACCCAATAGTCTATGTGCAAATGAAAAAGAAACGGAAACCGGAAAAGAGGGCGGAGACGGCGCTGCGAGAGGCCGCTGAAAAAATGCGGCATCGATGCAAAGAGTTTAGAGCCAGTTTTGAGAAAGCGTTGAAAGAATGGCAGAAGGAATGAGTACTCCAGTTAAGACGCTGAGGATATACAATAGCTTAGAGGAGCTGTTACTCGATAAGGACTTGGCTGGACTAGGCGACGCCTATGTGAACTTCATTTACTCTCTAGCTATGTCACAGCGCCATCAACGCCCAATGGGTGCAAAGGTTAAAAACCAGGTCTTAGCCGCTGCTGTAGAGAAATCTGGACTACGCAAGTTGTTGCCGCGTAGAGTTGACCGTCATGCAAGGGGTAATGCTGCCGAAGCATTGTTGGTGTTTGCGTGGTTGGAAGACCTATTAGACTTGAACGATTGTGTCCGGATGCTTAGTGAAGAAAAGGAGCCAACCGAAGCTTTTGCAAATCTCTTGAAAGAGGTCTTAAAGAAACTTGACGCCATTTCAAAACGAAAGTGAAGGTAAGCGTCAACGCAAACGAAAGGTTGCAAATATCCGAGCCATAAAACCTGAGATTCGAGTTTTGGGTGTCGACGACGGCGTTTTCACACCCCATTCTAAAGAGATAGTTGATGTTGTTGGCGTGGTTTATCGTGGCGGCTACTGGCTCGACGGTTTTATGCACACTTGTGTTCAAGTAGATGGCTTGGACGCCACTCAGAAACTGGTGGGCATGATAACCCGTTCGCCTCATCATCCACAACTGCGCGTTGTGATGCTGAACGGTGTTACATTAGCAGGCTTCAACATTGTAGATATTGAAGAACTCTGCGAGAAGTTGAAGTTGCCCGTAATCGCGGTTACAAGGGATAAACCCAACTTTGACGATATAAAAAAAGCCTTGCAGAACTTGCCGGAGTCTGAGAAACGGTGGAAAGCCATCGAGAAAGCGGGAAAAATGATTAAGGTGCGCACACGTGAAGGTGAAGAACCCATTTACGTGCATGTGGTTGGAATCTCGGAGGAAGACGCTAAACGCATATTGAAGAGCACATCAACGAGGAGCAATATTCCTGAACCGCTGAGAGTAGCCCATATTATTGCGTCCGGACTGACTCAAACGAAGGAATAAACATTAAAGTTATCTAAAATTTTGATTGAAATAAGAAAAAGTTTAAAAGAATCGATATAGTCTGAAAAGGGTTAAGACGAAGCGAGGACAACATCGATGGAATTTTGTCCTAAGTGCGGAACCAGACTTGCACCAGCAAAAACTAAAACTACCAAGAAATCCACCCTTGTGCTAGCGTGTTCAAAATGTGGATACCGAAAGAAACTGCCACCGAAGAAGTTGGAGCCAATTCCAAAGGTTATTGAGCACGGCCCACAAGAAACTATTGCCGTGATTGGAAAGGAAGAGCAAAAACTTCGCGTCTTGCCCACGGTTCGCGTTGAGTGTCCAAAATGCGGCAACAACCAAGCCTACGTTTGGCAAGTTCAAACCCGAGGAAGCGATGAATCCTCAACCCAATTCTTCCGTTGCACAAAATGTAACCACACATTCAGAGAATACAGCTAAGAACTTTTTTAATCCCTGTTTTTAGAGTTGCCATACGATCGGTTTTAAGTCTTTTTCTTCTTCCGTTGCATAAATTGAGTTGGAGAGAAAATCATAATTCATAATTCATAAAATCTATCCGTTGAGGCTTACGCCAATCATAAGCGATGAGCAATGGTAATTACAAAAAAGAGAAAATCAGAAATTCCATTTCAAAACGAAGTTCTCAGCAAAGAAGCGGTTGCAAATATTTTAAGCGCATTTTCCTACAAAAGAGCCTTCTTTTTCTATGAGGAGATAGGAAAGCCCATAGGAGAAGCCGCTATGAGTCTTTCAGATTTTTGCAACAAGATAAACAAAATCCCTTCAAAATCTTTGGTCTTTCACCTAAAACGAGGAGACTTTGAAAACTGGATTAGAGATGTCATCGGGGATGTTGAATTAGCTAGGAGAATGGGCAACATTCGAGTTGAAAAAGGCCATGGCATAAAAAGGAAGCTCTATCAATGTGTTTGCGATCGAATTACAGAACTCAAAGAGATGTGGTCTGTTTCCCTAGCAATGCCAGAAATCTCTTCAGTCGTCTAGAAATGCTGACGAACACGTCAATATTTCATTTCAACCTCAACTGCAACGCCTTGCTTAATTAAAATCTTTGCGTTTTCAGATGGTAGAGAAGCCACATCTTCAGGCTTAAATGGTCCATAAGTCTTCATGTCAGCTCCGATTATAGCGGGGATATCTCGGAGAAATCGTAAGACCGTTTTCTTAGGCTCCTCCTCGACTTCCATGCGAAGCGAACGGCCAGCGAGCACGTTCTTTAAAAGTGCATGAAAAGATTCAACTGAAGGACCTAACTCTCCAAAAATTTTCTCTTCCTCTTCGGTTAAGCCTTCCTTGGGCAAGAGTTCTCCAGTCATCATTTTCTTAATGGTCTTCTCATAGCGTAGCAGAATGAGTTCTTTAACCAGTTTCTTAACATTTTGAGATTCCTGCAGAAGAAGCCTTGCTCTGGTTGTCTTCTCATCCAACATGCGGCTCTCCTTTCCAATTTTCTTCACGTAAAACGCCAGTTTAGTATAGAAATCTTTTTGGAGTATTTGAATCTCGGCGCTTTCTTTCTCCTTTCTCCATGCCTCATAGAGATCGTCATACATACATTTTTCACCTTTTCACTCCGATACTGTCGCTGCGCCCTTGCACAAGAGAAACAATGCCGCTGCGGTTGGAAGTTCGACTCGTTCATTTTTGTATGGTCCATAGGTTTCGTTTCCAAGCCTGAACTGTGAAGCTTCGGAAACAACTACGGTCAATGCGCCTTTTTCGAAGGCTATAGCATTTTTTAATGGGTCAAACCGCTCGATGTCGGTGAATGAAACAATGGTCTTCTTTAAGCCGGTTTTTCCGTGCAGTGTATTTGTTAGTCGAATGAGGCGGTGTATGTCTGTCGTAACCACAGTGTCGATTTTGACCGACTGTTTTTCGATGCCTTTCTGAATTATTTTCTTCCAGCCTTCTGCGCTGATTCTTTTAAACATTCGCCATGGTCCTTTCTCTCTCCAGCTTTCCAGAATCTTTTCCCTTTCCTTGATTAAGGCGTTAACTGTGCTCTTTTTGAATCCTAGTCTCGCTAATTGTTCTGAGTTGGTGGTTAATAGATATTCATATGTTCCTTTGGCTATTTTCCCTCTCCAGCCTCCGTCGTCTAGGTTTGGGCCTCTGCCTTTTTCAAACCCGTGAAAAATGGGTTCTAACCCTATTCCAGTAATATAATCAACTATCTCTTTGCGGGCTATCTGATCCAGTGTTCGAGTTGCTTCACTCTCTACATGCACGTGATATCCTCTGTGGCCGGAAAAGGCAATGCGCAAATCTTCGATTGGCAAGTCGAAATCTTTGGTCAACACGTCAACAAGTTTTAATGTTTCCTCTTTTGCCGATTCCAAGCAGACTTCGCAGGGCCAGCTTTCGTCTTTGAACTTTTGTCCTTCGCAGGTGGGACAATTTTCTGGAGGTGCACCGTGTCCTGCAGCGCCACAGTTGTTGCAGGTCCATGTGTCATGTTGTTTGGCACATGGTGTTGGAATGTGATCTGCGTCTATGTCAAAAACGAGATCTGCACCCAACCAGCCTTTGGCTTCCATGTCTTCCTCTGGCCTTTCATAGTAGGCGCAGGAGTAGTAGACATCTGAAGGCGCAATGGTTTTCAGTGCATTTCTTAATTCTTCAGCGGTTGTGAGTCCTTTATGTCGAAGCATAGTCTTCTCTTTGAAAATGAGAAAGGCAAATTCACGTTTTTCCATCAAACTTGGAGACTGAATGCTTCCCGAATTTTGCGCGTAATATTGAGCAAAATTTTCCTGTATAAACGCTTGAGTTTCGATTTTGTTCACGTCCGAGGGGCTGTTGGAGTCTCTCTCTTTATGATGTGGAGTTTTCTCCGATAGTAGGCTAATGGGTGGCGTATTTTTCTGCAGATTTCGTTCATGCCCGGGCAGACTCCATGTGTGCGCAGTGTGTCGCAGCGGGGTGGAATATATTTTGTTCGGGAGCCTCTCCCGCCAGCTATGTGTTCCACTTGGTAGCGTGTCATTCTCTCATTGAAGTCGGAAAAAGTGCGAAATAGGTTGACTACGTCTTCTGTGGTCATGCCTGATTGTATGAGAAAGGATGTGAGGGTGAAGCGTCCAATATGGGATATGTGTCGTCCAGACTGAACATCGCTGTAGAGTTGGCGTATGCAGGGTGGAAACGCGTTAGTGACTACTTCCTTTGGAAGTGTTTCAAGGCGGATTTTTCCTTTTCGGCTGATAAACAGTTGTTCTAGTCTCTCTACATGGTCGATGATGGTCTGCGGCAATTCAAGTTCGAGTTTTGCCTCCAGTTTTTTCTCTATGTGTCTTCGCACTTCTTCGGCTAAGAGACGGGCAGCTTCATCTCTTGTTAGGTGCACTTCGCCGTTTTGTAGTGCTCGATTAACGAGTTTCCATTTGCTTTCGTGGAAATCCACCGTGTTTCTGAGGTAGTCTGTGAAGTTTAGAGCATAATCGGTTGTTGTCTGTTCTGCCAACTTTATTTTCCAATTGAAGAAAACCGCTATTGTGATGATTTTTTCTGCGTTTTCAAGTTTAAGGCTGTTGTAGGCTCTTTTTGCTTCGGCTAAGGCATATCTTCTCTTTAAGAAAGGGTCATTTGTAGCTGAAATCATCATAATTGCGATTGGAAACGATAGAATTTCAATTTCTTGGTTTGGGTGTTGCTGGCTTATTTGAGCGTAGAGTATGGCTTCTTCTATTCTTTTTTCTGCTCTATTCAAGATTTGGCCATATTCTGGGCTGGCCAAATCTGTGATTTTAAGGTCTAGGGTTTTCACGTATTCTGCTGCCTGTGGAGTGAAGGGATACTTTGCTATGTCGCTCTTAGTGAGAACCAGTTTATTCTCCAGCGTTTAGGTGAGTGTTAGCAGTTTGACTTTTCTATTCTACTTCTATGCGGGGGGCGAGATAAAATGTTAGTTTTCCCTCTTTTGGCTGTTGAAAGTCTATGCGTATGGGCATGTCGGTTGAGAATTCCAACGTGGCTATGTCGCTTGTTGCAGCCGCGGTTTTGATTATTTCGGACAGATAGCTCAGGCTGAATGTTGCCTTTGACGGTTCTTTTATTTCGAGGTCTAGTAGGGCGTCGCTCCCCTTTTTGAGCTCCACCGTAGCGCCCATGAGGTCGCCGGTTGCGCGCATTGTAATTTTCTCGTTGTCTACCTCTATTCGGACATGATCGCTTACAAGCTGCACGTCTTCTATGGCTTGGTGTAAACCTTCGGTTGTGGCTTTAACCCTAGCGTTGAATGTGATCTTCGGTGTGGGCACTTCTTCCTCTGCAGCTTCTAGTGTTGGCATGTTGAAGGTTCGTTCATATTTTCCCTTTATACTCACGTTTAGGCGTCCTGTTTTATCGTCCAAGACGAGTTCAACCGATTCGTCTTTGCCCGCGCGTCTCAAGAGTTTGAGCATTTCGCTTATGTTTATGCACATTTTGGTCGGTTGATCACAGGTGTATTCGTCCAATACAGTTTTCGGCCATTCGAAATCTATCATGGCCACTCGCGACGGGTCCATGGCGCGCAATTTTATGTTTTCTGGTGTTATGTTAAATGTGGCTTCGTCTACGAGCGTGGATATGGCTGTTATGATGTCGCGTAAGAGTTTGGCGTCGCTTATCTTAGCCTTAAACAATACGTGCAAGACTCCTTTCTGTTTCATTGCTTAAGTTAATCGTTTCGTCTATATTTTAACACTTTTGCCCTACTGTTTTGCGTGCTGTTATTTAGGCGTCGTGGCAAAAAATAACAACAACTTCGGTGAAGGTCGTGGCGCTAACACTAAACACGATGACAACTTCTAGTAAGTGACTTTTATGACTATCTTTATATGTTTAGGTTGGCTGTTCTATACCGAATCACCGAGTGAAAACGAGATGAAGGCGCCTAAAGAAGTCACCACGTATTGTCCCAAATGTAAGTCGCATCAGCTTCACACAGTTACTATTTACAAGGCTGGGAAGAGGCGAGCCCTAGCCAAAGGTGAAAGGCACCATGAACGTGAGAAACAAGGCTACGGCGGACAAAAATACGCGCTGCAAAAGAAATTTGCCAAAACAACCAAAAAGCAGACACTCAAGCTGAAATGTAAAACCTGTGGTTACATCAGACACAAGAAGGGCATGCGTCTCAAAAAATTAACAGTTGACTAGACTAGGAGATAAGGTAACATGAGCGAGTGGGAAAGACTCCTACCAAGACCGAGAAGCAAATTCCTCCGAGTAAAGTGTCCAGACTGCGGAAACGAGCAGTTGGTCTTCGGCCAAGCCACAAACACCGTAAAATGCAACGTCTGCGGCGCAACACTAGCTGAACCCACAGGCGGAAAAGCAGCTCTAAAAGGAGAAATCGTGGCAGAATTAGAGTGAATGGAATTAAGTGAGCAAACAGGAGAGCCTTCATGGCGACGAGAAAATCCGAGTGGCCGGAACCGGGCGATTTGGTCATAGCCACAGTGCAGAGAATAACAGACTACGGAGCCTACGTGTTATTAGACGAATACGGTAAGGAAGGCTTGCTCCACATTTCCGAAGTTTCATCAGGATGGGTCAGAAACATTAGAGACTTCGTCCGGGAAGCACAAAAAACTGTATTAAAAGTGTTGCGGGTCAACACGGAAAAAGGGCAGGTGGACCTATCACTCAGGCGGGTCTCAAGAATTGAAAGGAGAGAAAAAATTCTCTCGTGGAAGAGAGAGCGCAAAGCCGAAAGCATGATGCGCAGCATCTCTGAAAGATTGAAAATGCCCCTAGAGGAAGTTTACGCCAAAACCGGCACGGTGATTGAGGAGAAATTTGGAGGAATATACGAGGGCCTGGAAAGAGCAGCAAGAGAAGGATCAGACCCACTAATACAAGCAGGCTTGCCCCAAAATTTGGCTGGCGCAATCGCCGAAGTTGCCAAGGACAAAATACGATTGCCAATGGTTAAAATAAAAGGAACATTACAGCTCCAATGCTTCAAACCAAACGGAGCAATCCATATTCGCGAAGCCTTACTGAGCGCCCAGAAAATTGGAAGGCCTAAAGAAGCAAGAGTGCGCCTCTACGTGGTTGCCGCGCCAAAATACGCTGTAGAAGTCTTAGCTGAAGACTACAAGGAAGCAGAGAAAATACTCCAAGAAGCAGCTGAAACAGCTATAAAAGTCGTAACGAAGGCTGGAGGAACAGGCTCCTTCCAGAGGGGAAAATAATGGTTTGGCTCCTCAGGAAATGCACACAATGTGGAAAATACACGCTCAATCAGGAAAAGTGTCCTTACTGTGGAGGCGGAGTGCGCATTCCTCACCCAGCAAAATTTTCACCCGAGGACAAATACGCAAAGTACAGACGCGCCATGAAAATTGAGCGAGTTGAACAAAATGAAGGAGACCTTCGTCAAGGAGAAACTTGAAACTGAACTCAGAAACCCGGTTCTAATTGAAGGGCTCCCTGGAATGGGAATGGTTGGGAGAATAGCCACACGTTATCTTATCCGACAACTAGGCGCTAAACGATTCGCTGAAATGTATTCACCCCACTTTCCCTATTACGTTCTCGTCAACAAGAAGGGCAGCGTGCGCCTCCTACGCGCAGAATTCTATTTGTGGAAAAATGAAAAGGGAGAAAACGACTTCATATTCTTGACAGGTGACAGCCAAGCCCAAACGATCGAAGGCCAATACGAAGTGGCCAGCAGCATCCTTGACTTTGCTGCCAAAAAGAAAGTCAAAATGATTATCACAATTGGAGGTTTTCGCAAAGAGGCCGAAGAAACGCCAAAAGTGATGGCGGTGTCCACAAATCCGGAACCCTTAAAGAAGGCACTGCAAGCAAACGCAATCGCCAGCCCATCTGGAAATCCCATAGTTGGAACCGCAGGCTTGCTCTTAGGACTGGCAAAGTTCAGTGGAATAGAAGCTCTTTGCCTCTTGGGCGAAACCCGCGGATACCTACCTGACCCGAAAGCAGCCAAAAGTGTCCTTGAGATTTTGCAAAAACTCCTGAACTTTGAAGTTGATCTGAGTGGCCTCGAGGCTCAGATAGAGAAATCAAAAGAAATCGTTGCAAAAATGCGGGAGATCGAAGAAAAAAGAGAAAGATACGCAAAAAAGATGCGGCGAGTAGAAGAGGAAAGAATTACATACATTAGTTAGATAGTTTCGTGATTTGTGCAATAAATCATTCTTCAAGGGATTCTATATATCGGGCGTACTCTTGGGCGCTCATCAATTTCTTTAGGTCTTTGTCAAAATTTGTTAAGTTGACTTTGGCTATCCATCCTCTATCATAGGGGTCCTCATTAAGCAGTTCGGGGCTATCGCTGAGTTCATTGTTAACCTCAACTATTTTGCCTGACGCAGGTGCAAATATGTCTGAGACGGATTTTACAGATTCCACCGTGCCCATTATTTGAAATTGGTCAATGTTGGTTCCAACTTTAGTTACTTCAACATAAACTATTTCATGAAGTTGCTTCTGTGCGTAGTCGGTTATTCCAACAACTGCTTGTTTGCCTTCAACTCGAACCCACTCGTGCTCTTTTGAATAGTGGAGTTTGTCTGGAATTTCATAATCTAATACGCGCATTGTTTTTGTCTCCCATAACCGTATTTCGTAGTGTCGTAAAATGGGAACTTAACGACTTCCGCCTTTATGAATTTGTCTCTTATTTTCACGTTGAGGTTTTCGCCTTCAGTCATGTATTGCACAGAAACGTATGCCATGGCTATTCCACAGTGGAGGATTGGTGAGAAGGTTCCGCTGGTTACATAGCCCACTTTTTCGAGACTGTCTTTCCAAACCTCATGTTGAGGGCGTGGGATACCCTTCTCCAACATTTTTAGGCCTACTCGTTTCCTTTTTATTCCTTCCATTTTCTGTCTGAGTAGAGCTTCTTTGCCGAGGAAAGCTTCTTTTTGGAGTTTGACGACGAAGCCTAGCCCTGCTTCCAATGGATTTGTGTCTTCAGTAATGTCGTTTCCATATAGACACATGCCTGCTTCTAACCGTAATGTGTCTCTTGCACCTAATCCGCATGGTTGAATTTCAAAGCTTTCGCCAGCCTCTAATGTGGCGTTCCAAACTTTTTCAGCGTTTGCCGGATCCTTGAGCGGCGTGTTCCAAACGAACACTTCAAATCCATCTTCGCCTGTGTAGCCTGTTCTTGATAAAAAGACGTCTACATCAGTCAGTTTTGTCCAGCCGCACTTGAAGCGTTCGATTTTGCTTAGGTCGGTATTGGCTATCTTTTGTAAGGTTTGTTGCGCTTTTGGTCCCTGCACTGCAAACATGGCGATGTTGTCGGAGACGTCTTCAACTTTGGCATTGAAGGTTTTTGCGTTTTGGATGAGCCATTGATAATTTTTTTGGCGGTTTGCGGCGTTGTACACCATTAAAAATTTTTCTTGTTCAAGTTTTGACAGTATGAGGTCATCTTTTATGCCGCCGTTTTCGTTGCACATTAGGGAGTAATGGGCGCTTAGAGGCGTCAACGCTGCAACATCGTTGGTTGTCACATAATTCAAGAAGGCTTCGTTTTTTGAACCTGTTATGACCGCTCTGCCCATGTGGGTTATGTCGAAGATTCCCACACTGTTTCGTACGGCTAAATGCTCGGGAATGATTCCCTTATACCATAAGGGCATTTCGAATCCAGCAAACTGGGTCATTTTGGCTGTGCGCTTATGATACCGATAAAGATGTGTCCTCTGGAGCGGCTTTTCGCTCAAAAGAGTGATTCCTCCAACCTGGTCTGATTAGACTTATGAAGGAAATTAAACATTGCTCATTTTCTGCACAGCGCAGCTTAAAAGATGGAAAAAATGGGCCAAATTGCTGTAGCGGTGAGAACAAAAATTATAATGAGTATTATTGCGGCTAGTTTTCGGCTATTTGAAAGTCTTGAAACGTCGTCTAAGGGTCCAGGGTCTCGGTATCTTAACAAAAAGAAGGCTATTAATGCCCAGGGCCAAGCGAATATGAATAATACTGCAATTGAAATGAAAGCCAGATTTGTGCGCGTTGTATCTTTAAGCACGGCTCTTGCGACATGGCCACCATCTAATTGACCGACTGGTACAAGATTCAGCATGGTTACCACCATGCCCACCCACCCTGCGAAAGCTACCGGGTGTAGCATGATTATGTTGCCGTTTCCGCTTGGCGGAAAAGCTGTGACTAGGAGTTCGAATAATAGCGGAACTGGAAGCAGTGCTGCGCCTTCTGGTGGCTTCGAAGTTAATTGCGACATTTGGACGCCAATTAAAGTAACGATTATAGTTATTATGAATCCCACGATTGGGCCGCTTATGCCTAGGTCGAAGAGTGCATCTTTGTTTGGAGCAAGCGACTTCTGTTGGATTACGGCTCCGAATGTTCCTATACCAATGGGCAATGGTAGTCCCGGAATGAAGTATGGATATGTGGCTTCTACACCGTGTTTATTGGCTGCTAGTTTGTGGGCCATTTCGTGTGCGCCCAAAATGGACATGATGGCTACGGTGAACATAATTGCGCCTATTGTTGGGTTTGGAATGTTTTCTGTCCACCCGAGTGAGAGAATGTAGCCCGTTATGAACAGCGTTGCCATTGTGATTAATAATAGGACTATGTTTGTTGTCGGCCGAGTGGGCTTTATTGGCGGTTTCGGAACGATTTGAAGTGTGGTTTTGTCTCCTCTTTTCCTGAGTACAGGTGCTAATCCTTTTTTGTCGAGTTGTCTGTAAAGTTTTAGAAAGGCTTCTCCTGTATTCGGTTTTGGCGTTATGTAGAATGTGGGGATGTTGTATTCTAGTAAGCCTTCTTCAATTGTGAACCCGTTCTCTTCGATTATTTGATAGATTTGCTCGTACTGTATTGTTTCTGTGGTTGAGGGCGTAGGTGTGCCCGTTTGAGTGGAATCGTCTGTTGTCATGTTTGTCGTGACCTTTTCAGAAGTAACTAATCCTTCGAGTATTAGAACATTATTGTTTTGTCTCTTCTCCCGCTGCTTCGAAGACTTTAAATTTTCACTAAGCTACTCTGTGCTAAAACCCTTGCGGAGGTGAATGGCTATGGCCGAAGCTGTGGAGAAGGGGCTCAAACAAATAGGCATAACTATATCTAAACCTGTTTTAGCCATACTCGCCATAGTATTCGGAGTGCTAGTGATTGTATTCAAAGATCTGCTCCAATGGATTGTTGGTCTCTTTCTGATAGTCCAAGGAATACTCTTGCTCACGGATTACTTCGAACTCAAAAGTCGACCGGCAACTCAAACCTAAGTCTATCGTTTCTTCTCTCCTTCTCTCTTTTTATTGTACTTTATTAAATTTTGTACGCTATGCTCATTGGTGAAACTAGTTGTTAAACTCTATAAACTCTAAAACCGTCTTTCTTGTAGAGCATGGCAGAAAAGGACAGTTTCGTATATTTCAATGTTACTTGAACACTGGATATTAGACACTCGATATAGGCTCAAAATTTCCAAAAGCATTATATTTTCGGAATGGCTTTTCACAAACTTCTGCCTCATCGAAAGATGGTTCGACACGAAAGGCGACATCCAATGAGCGGTCCTTGCCCAAGTGCGGTGGAAATTGATCAAGATTATTGCAGTCGATGTTCAATATGTTATTCCGTGTGTCCATACAAAGCTATAACACGAGATCAGGAAACGGGTGAAGTCAAAATAGATTTGCAGAAGTGTCAGGTGTGCGGAATCTGTTACAGTGCATGTCCGGTTGACGCAATTGAAATTGCTTATTATGATTATAAGAGCTTGCTGGAACATATCAGCCAGCTGCAGGCTAAAAAGCACAGTGGCACGCTTGTCTTGATGTGTAGGGGGAATTCACCAGCAACATGTGAAGTTGAAGAAATTCTTGAGCTAAAAGGATTAAACGTTAAGGATTATATTCCGCTGCGCTTGCCATGTGCTGGTCGTGTGCCGACGGAGTTGATTTTAGGAGCTTTAAAACTAGGCATTAAAAATGTTGTTTCAATTCAGTGTGAAGACGGTTTCTGCAGGTTTAAGGAAGGCACTAGGGTTAACACGCGAAGGTTCGCCTTGAGTCAGTCTCTTTTGGAGCAGTTGGGTTTTGATAAGGACGCTGTGGTTGTTGTTAATTTTTCTAGAAAGGCGGTTTACGATACCGAGAAGTGTGTGGGCTGTGACAAGTGTACATTCGTATGTCCCTACGACGCTATCGAAGCCAAACCTTTTGCTACGCCTGAGATCAATCTAGACCGCTGTGTAGGATGTGGCGCCTGTGCCCTAGTCTGTCCTCACTTGGCAATTCAATTGAAGGGTTTCGAATATGAACCAGTTTCGAAATTAATTCTCGACAGTAGCGCCAAAGCAAAGAAATTAAAATTTGACGGTGTGAAACCGATCGTTCTGGTTTTCTGTTGTCAGTGGTCAGAGTTTCCCGCGTTGGATACGGTGAACCCGAATTCTCTGCCAAAGAACATAATTTTACTTGAGATTCCATGCTTTAAGGGATTGGATCCTGCTCATGTCGTCGAGGCTTTTTATGCGGGTTTTGATGGCGTTCTAGCTGTGACATGCGCTGAGGAAGACTGCAAACTCGAAGAGGGAAGGGAGACAGCGGAACTTAATGCGGCGGTTTTGAAGAAGACGTTAGGTAAACTTCGTCTAGATGATAGATTTGAACTTTGCACCGCTTCTCCGCGTTGTGTTGGTGACTTCAACTTGAAACTGGAAGGCTTCCTCAAAAAAGTATCTTCTGCGCTGGAAATGAAACAGGAGGAGCATTGACCAGATGTACAAGATCGTCGCCAAACAAGAACTTGCACCGAAAATCAAGCAGCTTGAAATCTATGCTCCAGATATAGCTGCCAAGGCTAATCCGGGGCAATTTGTTATTCTTAGGGTGTCTGAGACAGGCGAGAGGATTCCGATAACCTTGGTCGATTCTGACACTGAAAAAGGCACTATCACGCTGGTTTTCAACGAAGTGGGCAAAACAACCAAGCAATTGGGGTTGTTAAACAAGGGCGATTACATTCCAAACATAGCTGGTCCATTAGGCAATCCGTCTGAAATCCAGAGGTTTGGGACGGTTCTCTGCGTCGGCGGAGGCGTGATGATAGCGCCGCTTCGTTTTCAGGTCTCAGCCTTGCGCAAGGCTGGAAACGAGGTCATCACGGTTATAGGCGCAAGAATCAAGGGCTTGCTGATTTTTGAAAATGAAATGAAGGAGTTAAGCGACGAGTTTTACGTCGCCACGGATGATGGTTCTAAGGGTTACAAGGGATTAGATTTTCTCAAAGATGTACTCAATAAGCGGAAAATTGATCGCGTCATAGCTATGGGTCCGGTTGTTATGTTGAAGACCGTTTCGGAAATGACCAAATCTTTGGGCGTCAAGACGATCGTTACGCTGACGCCTATAATGGTTGACGGCATGGGCATGTGTGGTGCCTGCCGGGTGACCGTTGCTGGGGAAACCAAGTTCGCGTGCGTCGACGGCCCTGAATTTGATGGGCATCAGGTTGACTTTGACGAATTGATAAAGCGGCAGAGAATTTTCCTGCCTGAAGAGAGGCTGTCGGCTCTGTTTCATGAAAGGTTGGGGGGAATGAAACTTGGCAGAGGCTAAGGCTGAGAAGCCTCCTCAAGACCGTTGGCACGTTGTTCCGATGCCTAAGCAGAAGCCTGAGGATCGAAGTCGCAATTTCAATGAGGTTGCGTTGGGCTATACTGAAGAGCAGGCTTTAGCCGAAGCCTCAAGATGCATAACTTGTCCTAATCCCCAGTGTGTGAAGGGCTGTCCCGTAGAACTCGATATTCCCGCCTTTGTCAAGCTCATTAAAGAGAAGAAGTATGATGAAGCCATAAGGAAGGTTAAAGAAAAGAACAGTTTGCCAGCTGTGTGTGGTCGAGTTTGCCCGCAAGAGGAACAGTGTCAAAAGCTCTGCGTCATGGGTATAAAAGGCGAACCCGTGTCTATAGGAAGACTGGAACGCTTCGTCGCCGATCTTGAGCTTCAGAAGGGCGTAACGGTTCCGTCTTCGGCGGATCCAACTGGCAAGAAAGTGGCAATAATTGGAGCTGGTCCAGCTGGGCTGACTGCAGCCGCTGACTTGGCTAAACTGGGTCACAAGGTTGTTGTTTTTGAGGCGCTTCACGTTCCTGGCGGCGTCTTGGTTTATGGCATACCTGAGTTCAGACTGCCGAAGAGGATAGTTCAGGCTGAGGCTGAGTACATTGAAAGGTTGGGTGTGGAAATTCGAACCGATGCTCTCATAGGTCGATTGTTTACAATTGGTGAGTTGTTCAAGAAAGGGTTTAACGCAGTCTTTATCGGAACAGGCGCTGGTCTGCCCCAGTTCATGCGTATTCCTGGCGAAAATTTGGGTGGGGTTTATTCAGCCAACGAGTTTTTGATTCGTGTTAATCTCATGAAATCTTATTTGTTTCCAGAGTTTGACACGCCTATACGCGTTGGCAAGCATGTTGTTGTGATAGGCGGTGGCAACGTGGCCATGGATTCGGCTCGGTGTGCTCTGCGTTTGGGCGCTGAACAAGTTTGCATAGTTTATCGTCGTTCAAGGGAGGAGATGCCGGCGAGACGTGAAGAAATAGAAAATGCAGAGGAAGAGGGGATAATCTGTAAGTTTTTGGCTAATCCCGTGCGGTTTATCGGTGACGAGAAGGGTTGGGTTAAAGCCATGGAGTGCATTTGTATGGAGCTTGGGCCTCCGGATGAGTCTGGACGTAGGAGACCTATTCCTGTTAAAGGTTCAGAGTTTATAATGGACACTGACACGGTTATTGTTGCCATTGGGAGAACTCCAAATCCGATTATTCAACGCACGACTGAAGGGTTGGAAGTGACAAAGTGGGGCACTATGGTGACGGATGAAGATGGCAGAACAAGTATTGAAGGCGTCTATGCAGGTGGAGACATAGTGACGGGTGAAGCCACTGTGATTAGTGCCATGGGCGCGGGTAAAAAAGCGGCGAAAGCCATACATGAATACTTGATGGGAAAGGCTGAGAACGAACCAGGCAGTGTAACAAGCTAGTAAGCGCATTTTTTTTCTCGTAATTTCTCGTTGGTGAAAAGGCAGTGAGGAGTTTAATTTATATTTTGGCTTTTGATTGGCTGAGTTTATTTTGAATCTTTAAATCTTTAATAGAAAGATTGCAGATGTAGCTTAGGTTGGATTGTTTGATGGCAAGTACGCGGATTTTGGTTAGGGTGGTTAAGGTAGAAGCGAAACGGCTAGGGTGGATAAAATGAAGGTTGGCATCTTAAGCGGTGGAGGAGATGCGCCTGGGACTAACGCCGTGATAAGAGCGGTTGTGCGTAAGGGGATTTTATATTACAAGTATGAAATGATTGGCATCAAAGATGGTTGGCGGGGACTGTTAGACGGCGATTTTATGTCGCTTACTTTGGACACGATTAGGGGTATACTTTTCCGTGGTGGCTCCATTCTTGGGACATCGAGAACTAATCCTTTCAAGCGTGAAGATGGGCCGCGGAAGATTTTTGAGAATGTTGAGGCGCATGATGTTAGCGCTGTTGTTGTGATTGGAGGCGATGACACTCAGACGGTGGCTCAGAAGCTATATGAAATGGGGCTTCTGTGTGTCACTGTTCCTAAAACTATTGATAATGATTTGGCTGGCACCGATTTCACTTTTGGCTTTAACACTGCTGTTTCGATTGCGACTGAGGCTCTTGACAGGATACACTCTACTGCTGAGGCTCATCATCGTGTGATGATTGTTGAGGTTATGGGAAGATACACGGGTTGGATAGCTCTTGAATCTGGGATTGCTGGCGGCGCCGATGTTATACTTATTCCTGAGCAGCCTTTTGACATGGATGAGGTGTGTAATTACGTTAAGCAGAGGCAGGTTCAGGGAAGAAATTACAGTGTGCTTGTGGTTGCTGAGGGAGCTAAGCCGAAAGGGGGCGGAGAAATCACTTACAGCGACACTGTAGATGAGTTTGGGCACGCGAGGCTGGGTGGAGTTGGCTATTATTTGGGTAAGGAGATTGAGAAGTGCACCGGCATCGAAACTCGTGTGGTTGTGCTTGGGCACCTGCAACGTGGGGGTTCTCCAACCGCCTTTGACAGAATATTAGCCACAAGATATGGAATCGCTGCGATCGACTTGGTTCACGAGGGCAGATTTGGATTAATGGTTGCCCTACGGGGCAATGAGATAGTTTCGTTTCCGTTAAGAGATGTGGTGGGTAAACGGAAAGCGGTTGATCCTAAACTCTACGAGATGGCAACGGTTTTCTTCGGTTGAAGAATCGCCGCTGACGCGCTGACTGATATATTTTCCTGCTTGCTCTCTCTCACAGCCTACCTCTCGGGTTCAATATATGATTCAAATAAAACCCAAACCCAAACGATTTCTGTCCAGTTCTTATCCATTCAAAGGCTTCTTTCTTAACCATGAAAAGAAGGACTAAAAGATCAAACAAACTTAAGTAATACCTTGAATAATGTGACATTCGGTGCCGAGTGTGGGGCACGTTAAACATACCCAAATCAGGAGGAGGAAGGAAAGGTGGCAAATAAACTATGTAAATGTGTTTTGCTATTAGCTCTCGCTACACTGCTTCTCTTTCCACATTTGACTACTGTTTCAGCGGATCCAAAGAATAATTCAGTGGATCCAGAGAATAAGTATGCCCTACTATGCGCATCTAGCACATTCCTGTATCTACTTGATTACCCCGAGCCCGCTCGCGATGCATGTATCGAGGACTATGGTGCGATTCCCTGGGCTGCCGAACACATGTATGCTATTCGCGACATACTCGTAAATGACTATGGTTGGCTACCAGATCATTTCACAATCTTGTTAAACGAAGATAACACTAAGGCGAACGTAATGCAAGGAATAGAGTCATTGAAACAGTATGATAGCCCGAGTAGTCTGTTCTTAATAGTTTTATGCGGTCACGGATGGGTTGTCGAGGATGAAAATGGTGACGAAACTGCTTATCCTCCAACGCCAGGTACTACTCGCAAGGGTGTCGACCCATGGGATGAGTGTTGGCAACCCTACGATGGTATTCCGGGCGGGCAAGGAAAGGCTACGAATATGGTGAACTTCATCATAGACGATGAGTTTAAACTGCTTTTTGATGGTTTCCGGGGTCAATTGGTCGTGCAGTTCATGGCATGTTGTGGTAGTGGATTAATTGAAGATATAGCAGGGCCTAACAGACTTGCAATTGGAGTTGGTAACGCTGACAGGTTGGAAATGCACTGGGGATACTTCCTTGACGGGTACTTTTATGGCATAGACTTTTATCTCTGGTATGCGCTGTCAGGATGCACCGAAATTCCTCATGTTAACTTAGACTTGAACCCTGATTCGAATGGGGACGGTAAGGTTTCTGTGGAAGAAGCCTGGGTTTGGGCAAACCAAGCATTTGCAGCAACAGACCCTAACATAATCAATTACGGTGGTCCATTAAAGATGTACATGGTTGACGGTATTGAAGGAGAAACATACTTCTAAAGAACATAAGGCTTTACTTCCAACCTTTCTTTTTTTATTTTGCCGTCATCGTGAACAAGATTTTCTTTAACCAGAGAGTTCAAAGAAGGTTAGTTTATGATTCCCATGTATGAGCCGTTAGAAACCTCAAAATGTGAGAAGTGGGGAAAACAATAATTGAGCCGAAAGAACTAATTAGAATCAGGAAGCAGAGATGATTACGAGCAAAGTCAAAGTCAAAACACGGTATTGGTTTCTTTTTGTCCTGCTTGTAGTTGCTCTTGTTTTATTTCCTATCATTCTTGCTTTGTCTATGGGCGAGCAATACCATGTTGTAGCTGAAGAATTTCAATCAGTCTTTTACCTTTCAATTTGTGCAAGTTTGGTTATGCTTGCCGTATCGCTAATAATCGGAATAATGTTTTTCAAGAGATTGAGAAGAAAGTGATGATAAAAAATAGATGTGGAAAAATTATAGCAGAACCTAAAGAACTGATAAGAATCAAGAAAGGATAGAAGATTTCTCCTTAAACTATTATATCTAACTTGTAAGCAATAGGACATATCATTGAAAATCAAGTAAAAGAGATCATCAGTTACATTTGTTCCAAACATGGCTATAAACTCGTAGCCTCTAGTGAAAATTCTAAGAAACTTTTGATGACAAATAAATGGGACAATGAATTTGACATTGATATAGCTATCATTGACTCTACGCGTTATTATTACTCAAACTAAGCGGAAGTTAATAACATCTGAACCCCAACCGCCCTCTCCCCTAGCCAAGTCAAGATTCAAAACCTCAGACAATCACATATGGAAAAAGCGATTGAAAGAATTAGCCCCAGCATATCTGCGTATCATTTAATGCACATGCAGAAAGGATAGACTCTAATGAACTCCCGCCGCAACTTCCTCAGCTCTGATAAGTTAAAAAACCAAAACTGTTTATATCAGCCTAATCCCCAACTTGAAACTGATTACAGCGGAGTGATCCATTTGAAACGCTTCAAATTTCTAGAACACACAGCCGACGCCTACATTGCAGCTCATGGAAAAACCTTAGAAGAAGCCTTTGAAAACGCAGCTTACGCAACCTTTGAAACCATGACCGACACAGCACACGTAAAGCCAAAAACCAAGGACACTGTGGAAGTTGAAGGCCACGACGAACAAGAGCTCCTCTACAACTGGCTCGAAGCACTTCTAGTCAAGTTCGATTTGACAGGCAACCTCTACAGCCGATTCAAAATCGCCAGCATAGAAAAAACCAACACAGGTTTCAGGCTACAAGCCAAAATTTGGGGCGAACCATTCAACGCTGACAAACATCTGTCCAAGGTTGGAATCAAAGCAGTCACATACCATCGGATGGAAATCGTAAAGAAACCCAAAAAAGTAACGGTCAGATTCATCCTTGACCTCTAGACTTAGAAACACTATGGAAAATGGTCGAGTGGCAATTTATCTTATCATCAACGTTATCTCTTCCACTAAAGTTTCGGGAGCAATTTTTCTTTTGCCCCTCTTCTTAAAAGTGACAAAACCCAAACTTTTCAACACCTTAAGGTCTTGATACACATTTTTCACGTTTCTCCGCGTTTTCTGTGCCAAACTGTTTATAGACTCTGGCCTCAGACTCGCCAAATTATAAAGGAGCTCCAACCTTTTTGGTGTCAAAAGTGCGGTTTCTCTAGGCTTTAAATCACGTATTTCTTCAACCACATAATCGAGTTCACCGCCTTCCACATAACCCCTATAAGCGTGAACTAACCCAGCCCACTCTGAATAAACACCTATGAAACGCCGGTCAATTTTCTTCTCAAGAAACACGGCTTCAAAATCGTCGAAACTCATGCCGTGTTCTCTTTCGTAATTTCTTATGCGTTCCTGCACCTCTTCTAAAGTCAATAGGCGAACAACACGCACTAACACGTTTGTCTCCACATTCACAATTCCTTGATTGAAACTGTGATTAAACTTCTTTGGCGATCACACCAAAAAGCCATTAATAACCAAAATGGCAATTGCTATTCCAACGTGAAAAAAATGCACACACAAAGACTCAGCGACCACCTTTACCTCATAGACCTCAAGCCTGCTGGCTTAGAGAAGTTTATTTCTTCCTATATAGTGAAAGGCACACAAAAAATCGCCATAGTTGAAACTGGACCCACATGTTCAGTGGAGAACCTGCTCGCCGGCTTACAAGAAATAGACATCAAAACCAAAGACGTGGATCACGTAATGGTTTCACACGTTCACATAGACCACACAGGCGGAGCAGGAACCCTCTTTCAACATTTGCCCAACGCCAAACTCTGGGTTCATCCCAGAGGCGCACCACATCTCATAAACCCTCAAAAACTCTGGACACAATCCAGACAAGTTTTGGGCAAAATCGTCGAAATCTACGGTGAAATTCAACCTGTCCCCGCAGATCGAGTGTTCACGCCTCCAGACGACATGATCATTGATTTGGGCGGATCTGTTCAAATTCAAGTTTTAGAAACACTTGGACACGCATCGCATCACCTGAGCTACCATGAAAAAAAGAGCCAAGGAATCTTCTCAGGCGACTCGGCGGGTATTTACGTGCCACAGTTAGACGTGACAATACCGACCACGCCAGCGCCGTTCCACTTGGAACTCGCTTTAGCCTCACTCAATAAACTGCGCCAACTGAAGCCCCAACGCCTCTATTACACACACTTTGGACCAGTTGAGAACGCAGTTCAAAAATTAGAAGCCTACGAAGCACAACTGAACCTTTGGGCCAAAGCAATTTCCAAAGCCGTGAAAAAGAGTGACAGCTTGGAAACCATGTACACCATGATATTGGAACAAGACCCTCAAATGCGCACGGCAGCCAACTTTGTCAAGAAGCATGTGGCGTTGAGACAAGGCGTAGTTATGCGGAGCATTTCTGGCTTTGTAGAGTACTTCCAAAAAATATTGGCTTAAACACCAAAATTGTTTATATTGCACATTCACGCCCTCAATGTAAATTGGTGATTTGTTATGGGCGAAGAAGAAAGAGAGTTTCGCCGACCTCCACCTAAGGTGCCGCTTGAGCGAATTGATAATTACACGTGGCGAATCCCACAAAAGTATAAGCCCGGTATGAGAGTTCCCGGCATAGTCTTCGCCGACGAAGATCTGCTCGAAAAAATGAAGACAGATCGCACCTTAGACCAATGCGCCAACGTTGCGCACCTGCCAGGTATTTACAAGTATTCTATCACTCTGCCAGACGGACACGAGGGCTATGGTTTCCCAATCGGCGGCGTCGCCGCCACCGACTACGAAGAGGGCGTTGTCAGCCCAGGCGGTGTGGGCTACGACATCAACTGCGGCGTGCGCCTATTAACAACGAATCTTTCGGAAGAGGACATCCGACCCAAACTGACTGACTTAGCAACAACCATATTTAACAATGTTCCCAGCGGATTAGGCAGCCGACGCAAGGATTTCTCCATAACCATGAGCGAACTCGATCGATTGGCTGCGGAAGGAGTGCCCTACATAGTTGAATGCGGATTAGGATGGCCAGAAGACATTGAACACTGTGAGGAGAGAGGCCACATGGAAAACGCCAACCCGGACAAGGTCTCAACAAACGCTAAGAGTCGGGGACTGCCCCAAATCGGCACATTGGGTTCGGGAAACCACTTCTTAGAAATTCAAAAAGTCGACAAAATATACGATCCGAGAATAGCCAAAGCCTTCGGCATCACAAACGAAGGCCAAGCGACGGTTATGATCCATTGTGGATCACGCGGTTATGGACACCAAATCTGCTCAGATTATCTACGCGTCATGGAAAGAGCCACCCAAAAATACAAAATAGCATTACCAGACCGCGAATTAGCCTGCGCGCCTGGAACCAGCCCCGAAGCCCAAGACTATTATCAAGCCATGTCATGCGCCGTCAACTACGCTTTCGCTAATCGTCAAGCCATAACCCACTGGGTTCGCCAGAGCTTCGAGCAAGTTTTCAAAAAATCAGCTGAAACGTTTGGCCTAAGCCTAGTTTACGACGTGGCTCACAACATAGCTAAGATTGAAGAACACAAAGTCAATGAGCACACAAGGAAAGTCTGGATACATAGGAAAGGCGCAACCAGAGCGTTTGGACCAGACCGTCCAGAAGTTCCAGCCGACTACAGAGCCCTTGGGCAACCGGTTTTAATCCCAGGAAGCATGGGCACAAGCAGCTGGGTACTGGTTGGAACACCCAAAGCAATGGATGTATCATTTGGCTCAACCGCCCATGGAGCAGGACGAATGATGAGCAGGTCCGCTGCCAAAAGAAGGTATTGGGGCGGAGAAATCAAAAAGGCACTGGAGCAGAGAGGCATAGTCATCAGGGCGGCAAGCGCGGTTGTGTTGGCTGAAGAGGCGGACCCCGCCTACAAAAACGTGGACAAGGTTGCGGAAGTCAGCGACAAAGTCGGAATAGCGACACGCGTGGCAAGGCTGTTACCAATAGCTGTTGTTAAAGGCTAGATAGGACAGGAATCGAAGCACATGAAACAGCCAGTGGAGAAAAAAGAAGCACAGCCGCAGCAGTTGCCGATTGTGGTTCATGTGAAGTGGATAGACGCCATGCGCTTTGTAGCATCAGACGATAAAGGGCATGCCACTGTTATGGACGTTCCAAAAGAAGCTGGAGGCGAAGGCTCAGGGTTTGGACCCATGCAACTGCTATTGGTAGCCCTAGGCGGCTGCACCGGCATAGATGTTGTTGACATAATGCGCAAACAACAGCAGCAATTAGAAGGCTTAGAGATCGTGGTTTCTGGTGAACGGGCTTCGGAGCATCCGCGCGTTTATGATAAGATTCACGTTGAATACAGGGTGAAGGGAAAAGATCTGAAAGAGAGAGCTGTGCAGAGAGCCATTGAGCTGTCTGAACAGAAATACTGCTCTGTGGAAGCAATGCTACGAGCCAAAGCAAACGCGACGAGCAGCTACACCATACAGCAGACATAAATACAGTTTCGAAAAATAAAGAAGGCTATAAGAAGGGGTGAATTATCACGTCTACAGCCTTCGAAAAAATTGGGACAGATCGTCAGCTTCAGGACCATTGGATAAGACGATTAATAGCGGCAATAATAGACGGCTTGATAGCATCTGTAGCAATAATAGTCATAGTCTTTTTAGTTTCACTCCCGTTTCTTTTATCAGGGGCAACTTGGGCATGGTTTTTTAACGCAACAATCTTCCCACTCTTCGCAGGTGTTCTCTGGCTTTTCTACGCTTCAGTCATGGAATCAAGCCGCGGTTCAACAATCGGCAAACTAGTTATGAATCTCAAAGTCACGAGGATAGATGGAAGACTCGTCGGTTTAGATATGGCTCTAATTCGCAACGTCAGCAAGATTTACCCGGTCTTCTGGCTCATCGACACCGTCGTGGGCATGGCAACGCCGGGTGATCCACATCAAAAGTATTTGGACAGAATTGCCGGAACAACCGTTGCCTCCACTACGACCACGACCATGTTTATAGTAGCGCCTCCTGCTCCATCAACACCTCCAATGCCGCCAACATGACATCTGAGATGAAAGGGATGCCGGACAAACCCGCCGACGCTGAGTTAGGTAAGGCTATCATTTGCTTTCAATACGTAGAACGCATAAAGTCGGAGCTAATTCTGGCGGCTAAAATGTTGGAGCAAATCGGCGAGTTGAAGGGCGACGAACTCGTCGGCGCTTCCAAACTGTTTTCCTTCTTTTTGTATGGATTAGAAGGTGAGGTCAACATCGCCCATAACGTTTTGCACATGGATGAATTCGAACGAACAAGCGAAAAGGTTAGAGAAGCCGCTGACAAGGTGCGCAGTAATCAGTATGAAGAGGCTCTACACAAAATTTCGGAAGCCATATCTTCGGTTGCCAGCAGCGGTCAATGGGCGTTGCAAGTTTTGAAGGACAATAATTTACTATAATGTTTTTCTTACAAAAAGTTTATTTGCTGAACGGATGGCTACACTTCTATCTGGTAGGGTCAAACACTTTATGTATGGGACGCTCCAAGTCCTCGGCCCAGAACACGAGTTCTCAATTGTAGATGAAAAATTAATGCCTCTCCCCATTGTTGACAGGGTTATCAGAGACTTTCAGGGGCGAATCGTAAACACAGTTCGACTAAAAGATTTCTCCTTCGGAAAGGAACTGCAGGCGCACGTGGCAGAGTTTAAGGCTACCACACCCTTTGAATCGCCTGAAGCTTTTGAAGAGACAATGTACGGCGCTGCTTTGACGGTTCTTGACCTGCTTGAAAGACGCTACCATGCACGCTTGCTCGGTTTGGGAATGCACCCTTCTCTGCGATTGAATAACGTCCAAGTTTGGTCGCATCGAGACCGCCAAATCTATGGAGCGTTGAGCAGAATCTTCAACTTGAATCAGCACGGTTGGCTTAACATTCAAAGTTTTCAACTCAACCTCCCCTTTGAGGATGAGAAAGAAGCGGTTAGACTGTGCAATGCATTGACAAACATTCTACCCTATCTGCCAGCGATGACTGCATCTTCGCCTATTTACGAAAGAAAAATCGGCGATTATGTGGACAATCGTCTTTATTTCTACTTGATGAATCAAAATGAGATTCCTTCCATTACCGGCGACGTTATACCAGAATATGTGAGTTCGTTTGAAGAGTATGAAAAGACCACAATAAGGCGCTATTCAGAGGACCTAGCTAGGGTGCATGCCCCCAAGTGTCTGCTCAACAAGGAGTGGCTGAACTCCCGTGGCGCCGTCATACGATTCGACAGGAAGGCCATTGAGATTCGAATAATGGATGAACAAGAATGCGTCAGATCCGACGTTGCCTTGAGCTGCTTCATTCGAGCATTGTTGAGAGGCATTCTTGAACACGACGAAGAATTTAATTATTTGCCCCACCACATCTTGGTGAATAATCTTCACGAAGTCATCAAGAAAGGCTTAGAAGCCAAAGTTCAACATCCAAAGGGCTCTACAGTCAGACAAGTCTGCCATTTCCTGTACAGAATGGCTTGGGAAAACGCTGACGCGGAGGAGAAACATTTCTTAGGATTCGTAAAACAGAGAATTGAAGAGGGCAGTCTCTCCGACCTTATTGTGAAAGAATTAACTAAGAGAATTCAAAAGACAAGCCTTGAAGAGGCGATTTTCACTCTTTACTTAGCGTTGACAAGGAATCTAGAGGAGAACAGAGTGTGGACATAGATCGAACGAGCAAAACTAACAAAAGCGATAAGTCAAGGCAAGCCGATTTCTTTGACACATGCCAAAGATGCAAAATAGACTGTTGTAGTGGAGCACATCCGCCAATTACGCTCAAGAGAAGAGCTACAATACAAGACTACTTGAATAAAAATGGTATAATTGTGGAAAACAGTTTTGAAAGCAACACCTACACTTTTCCAAGAGAAACAGCCGACAACCATTGTGTATTCTTGGATAGAGACTCGAAAAGATGTTGGGTTCATCTCGTGAAACCGGAAACATGCGTGGCTGGACCTATAACCTTCGACATCAACGCAGAAACAGGAAAGATTGAATGGTTTCTAAAAATGAAGAAAATATGTCCGCTGGCAGGCGTCCTGTACAGGAATCAAGAAGCATTGAACAACCACTTGAAGTCAGCTAAGAGAGAACTGCTCCAACTGGTGCGCGACTTAGACGCAGAATCCCTGCGAGCAATTTTGAAAAGTGAGGAACCAGGCACGTTTAAAATTGGCGAAGACAGTTTAGACAAAGAAGTTTTGTCTGAGTTAAAAACGAGCGCCTAATGCCAAGCTAAAACGATCTGCTCTTTAAGCAACTGCCAGGGCGAGGTTCAACTCAACATGATTCTACGACTGACGACGCAACAATTGAACTTGCTGAGGGCAGAAGTCAGAAAGGTTCATCCAATAGAAGCTTGTGCTCTTCTCTTCGGCAAAATTACTCAAAAAGAAACCGTGGTAGAAAGAATTGTCACAGTATCAAACGTTTTAAGATCGAAGGTGCGGTTTGAAATCAATCCAAAAACATTTTATAACGCCTTTTCGCAGTCCACTAGAAATGGACTTGAATTTATCGGGTTTTTCCACTCTCATCCAGCATCCGCGAACCCTTCGGCGATTGACCTTGAATTTATGCGCCTATGGGGCGAAGCTGTCTGGTTGATTTTCTCCTCAACTGAAAATAGATTGGCCGCATTTCAAATGGTTGATGGTAAAGTTAACTCCGTAAACTTGAAGGCTGAATGAGCTAAAGACTTTTAGGCAGAAGCGATTAACCTCGTTTTAGGAAGGTTGACAAACTCATGGCTCTTGGGATTGAAGTTGAAATTCTGGATATCAGAGAAGAAAACTCAGAAGACATTCCCAAAACGTGTAGGAGCTGCGTCTACTGGGAATTTCCAGACGAGTTTAAAGCTGAGGAAGAAAGGGGTGGAACGGAAAAGGAGCTTGAAGACAAAAAGAGAGGATGGTTCACTCAGACCTTAAAGGAGTTTGGGGCATGCGGCAAAATAGTCTACTGTGAGGGCAAACCTGTGGGTTACGCCCAATTCGCACCGTCGACACGCCTTCCGAATATCAATAGCTACAGGTCTAAGCCCGTTGGAAAAATCGAGGAAGGCGTTGTTTTCCTCTCCTGCCTATACATAAGCGACGAGAATCTACGTGGAATAGGCTTGGGTGAAAGATTGTTAACCAACATCATTGACAAGTTGAAGAGACGTGGATTCAAGGCCATTGAAACTTTTGCTCGACGGAGCGACGCCAACAATCCTTCAGGTCCGATGGTGTTTTACATCAAAAACGGCTTCCACATCAAGGATAACGCAGACCCAGACTATCCCCTAATGAGATTATTCCTTTAAAACGATTTTCGGCTTTCATTCAGGTTGAGAACTTTTTCATAAGCCTATTCGTATCTTAGTGCCTCAACCGTGCGGCTAGGAGTTTGCTACGTTCTCTTCTTGAGTAGCAGCCAATTATTTTCTTTAAAGTGAATTAATGCGTAATCGCCTTTGAGTTTTGCACCTTGCAGCGTGAACTCAATCATTTTTTCTATTCTATTCTTGAGCGTGTAGGTGCCTTTGTCCCATATTTCAACCGTGCCAGCACCATATTCACCCTCTGGAATGACGCCCTCGAAGTTGATGTAGTCCAACGCGTGGTCTTCTACTTGGACGGCTAGTCTTCGAATGCCTGGCGCTGTTGGCGGTTCTTTAGGCACAGCCCAGCTCTTCAATACACCGTCCATCTCTAAACGAAAGTCATAGTGCAGGTGGGTTGCCTGATGCTTCTGAATGACGAATCTACCAGACGCCATCAACGGCATTTTTCTCCTTAGAAAATAGTGCTGGCGTTACTTGATTTTAATTTCTGCGAGTTTGAGGGCCAAGACTTCCTCAAGCAATGAAATCGGGAGTTCGCCATTAGCTGTGATTGTGTCGTGGAAAAACTTCTCGCTAAACTTCTCGCCCATACTCTCCTTTATATCATTTCGCAATTGCAAGATTAGATGCTTACCAACAAGATAGGAAAGCGGATAGCTCGGCGACTGCGTGTACCAGCGAACTTCGGCGGTTGCGCCTTCTTTAGACATTCCAGCCTCTTTCATGAGCATGTCTACAGCTTCGTCGAAACTCATTTCTCCTCGTGAAAGCTTCACGTCTACAATTATGCGAACAGCTCGCCATATTCCATCGTTCACCTGAATAAATCGGGTTTCTAGTCCCTGGATGAAACCGTGTTCATGCATCATTTCCTCGCAGTAGTGGGCCCAACCCTCAATGGTTTCGTTTCCTCCAGCTAACAACCGAACAAATGAGCCGCGATTAGAACGTGCTCCTTGAAGAAAATGCCCTGGAAAACCCTCATGCACCGCTGTGCCCGGAATGCTCGCATAGTTTAGGTGTTTGCCCAGATTTTTTGCTTCCTTGGGACGGGTTATGATGTAGATTCCTTCCTGTCTCTTGTCAAACTTGCCAGGCGGTATCAAAGCGGCAAAAGGCAGAAGCGGTGCCATGAACGCCGGCGTTTCTTCCACATGAAGCTTGTCATCGGGATACACGGTTGCAATGTTGTTTTTGGTCACGAATTCCCTTGACTTCTCCATTTCCTCTTTAGTTGCCTTAAGAGCCTCTTCAAAGGTATTCGGCGCCTTAGCTTCAATTAACTCCATCACTTCTTGAACGCTTTTTCCAAGCGCAATTTGTTCAGCGAGTTTAGCCCGTTCCTTTTTCAGCTCACGCAGATATTCGACTCCAAGTTTGTATATTTCCTCAGCGGTCATGCCTAAGGCACGTAATTTCAAGAGTTTGTCAAATTTTTCTTTGCCAAGCGCCCACTCACTTTTAGTCTTCGGCAGCAGACTCTTCAACCACTCTAAGTGTTGCTCGGTTGGTTGCTGAAGATTCTCCACAGTCTTTGTCAGCTTGCTATGCAGCTTGTCCGAAATCATGCCCTTTGTCGCCGTCTCGATGAACTGGAACAGGCCTGGAATTTGTTGGCAGCTTTCGATGGCAACTTCTGTCCAAAGTTTCACCGGCTTAGACTTTTCAAATCTTGTTCGAAACTGTTCAAGGAAAATTGGCAGTTTCTCCAGCCTAGAAACTATGGCTTCCACTCGCTTCTCCAGCGGCGCATAGTTTCGTGTTAACATTATAAAAAGCACGCTGCCAATTTCGTCGAAGGCGTCCGGGTTTGTTTCCCACAATCTGTGCTCCATTATCGAAAACTTCTGAAGCTTATAGAAGTGTTCTGCAACTTTCCAATCGATCTTGTGTTCATCGCTTAAAGCATCATACTTAATGGTCTTTTTCATTTTGTCAACCCATTGTTGGACCAGCTCCAATGTATCAAACACATTTTTGCTGCTTCCGTCAGGCAACAACCTATCGTATGGATCATGTATACCCAGAAACGTAGCAAAAGTTGGATTCTTATCTAGAATTTTCTGAAACATATCCCAATTAAGCTTCTCGAATTTTTCGCCCTCACCCATGTTACTTCACCTTTCGCATTGGAGACTTGTGCTGACACCATACCTATAACCCTTTAATGTGTCTTTTCTTGGGCGTAGAAGACAAAATACTTAAGATTCTATTCCCTTAACGATTACTGAGAGATACAAAATTTTTCATCTTTATGTCAATTTGCATATAATTTTCTTCCAGGATTTTTTACATTAAGGAACCAAGGTCCAAAAAATTTTCACCCCAGCATTTATCACATATTAAATTAGTATATTCCAGCTTCTTAACAAGTCTTTTACGTAAAGCCCCGAATCTTTTGTAACGGGCCTCCACATGGCCTGACTGTCGCACGGTGACAAACCGCTAAGCCTTCGTAAAATCCTAGTTACACTCACATGCAGCCCGAAACTGCGTGGGGGCCCTTTCCACAATACTTCTGAAAAATAAACCTTTATGAGGCATTTATGATTCTAAATAAGAGAGTGGAGGGAAAGCTTCGCATGAGCGGGAACACAACAGCTGGCACACTCCAAACTTTCAAAGCCATAGCTGATAATCCCGTGACCAGAAGCTTTTTGAAAGCGCTTTCTAAAAACTGTTCAAAAGATGGAGCCAACAGACTGGAAGTTGCGCTTGAACTCTATGTGGGCGTTAGAAAAGACGCCTGCTTTTCATGTAGGATTTCACGTAACATCTTATCCCCAATATTGGCTGCGGCTTGCTGGACCTTCGGAGTAGCAGAAGCACAACTCAAAGACAGATTTAAAGACCCTTACTGGCGTCGAGGTCTCTCCAACGTTATAAAAGGCATTGCGTGGTTCGGCGTGAGACATCCATATATTCCGGGCGCCCCGTTTCAGGTTGTTTGGAACATAACTCGCGCTTGCAACCTAAAATGCTTGCACTGTTACGAGAGCGCCGGTGCCAAGGGCGCAGATGAGTTGACTACGGAAGAAGCCTTGAAGGGCATTGACATACTTGCCGACGCTGGTGTGCTCATCTTAGCTTTTTCAGGAGGAGAGCCCTCCATCCGCCCTGATATAATTCAACTAATCAAGAGGTCCTCTGATCGGGGAATGTACACAGCCATGGCTACAAACGCTATACTGTTTTCATCTCGCAGGAGAGTTCACGAATTCAAGAAAGCTGGACTGCAATTCGCCCAAATCAGCCTAGACGGGCTTAATCCCCAGACACATGACTATTTCAGAGGTGTGCCGGGGACCTTTGAAAAGACGGTGGAGGGAATAAAAAACTGTGTCGCCGAGGGCATGTTCGTGGAGATGGCCACTACGGCCACGCGCTTTAATTATCGAGAGATTCCGGCAATGATAGACTTCGCCCAGAAGCTAGGCGTCAACTGGTTCATGCTCTACAATTTCGTGCCAACTGGCCGAGGCGCTGACATAATTGAATCGGATTTGACGCCAGATGAACGTGAGTGCATCCTCAAACTTTGCTGGAACAAAATGAAAGTTGGAAACGTCGATGTGCTCTCAACAGCGCCTCAATTTGCCCGAATAGCCCAAGAAATCGAGTCGGAAGTCCATGTTGTTCCCACCCACTTCTACAATCCCAAACTGTCTGGTCAACTCAAACAATTGGCAGATTTTATCGGTGGATGTGGCGCCGGACGCTTCTATATGTCTCTTGAACCAAACGGCGACATGTTCCCGTGCGTTTTCTTCCCTCACACACAAGTTGTCAGAGTAGGCAACCTGTTCAAAGACGACTTCGAAAAACTGTGGCGTCACTCCGAGCTTTTCTGGGAAATCAGAGACAAAGACAAACTCAAAGACAACTGTGGGAGTTGCCAATACCGCTACACCTGCGGTGGCTGTCGAGCTCGCGCCTACAATTACTTCAAAGATGTTCTCGCACCCGATCCCGGATGCGTCTTGAACAAGGAATTCTGGAACCAGGTTCAAGAAGAGTTAAGAAAATAATCATTCAAGAAGGCTCAGGCAACCTCGTCCGATGCAAACATTTGAGAATCCAGTCGCTCCGCCCAAGCAATTTCTTTTAAGAATACTTTGCCATTTTTGTTCCTTTGAGGAATCGCGTAATGAAGCACCGAGCGTTCACAATTGCCTCGTACTCTCAACGCCCTAGTTATGAGCACGTTGATAATAACTGAGCCGTCTTTAAGGTGTAAGTTTACCCTACGTCCCACGTTGGATCTGGCCCAGTTTAAATCAAATTTGAGCATGTTTCTACCACTCTACGTCTTTTTCAGCGATGTGACTCCAACACTGTGCGCAGATGGGCAAAATTTTGTTCTTGTAGTAAATGTAAACCTCAATGTTTTTGTTGCTACACTTGCCGTTCCATGGATTTTTGCAAGATTCGGTCATCTTTATCGCAACCTTTTTCCAGCGTGTGATCGCTTGAAGAACTTAAGATTCTCGGCGAACCGACAGGTTATATAGCAGAGAGACCATAGTGAAAGTGAAGCTGAATCATACTGATAATTAGGCTAGATTTTAACTGTTTCTGGTTCAATTTTGTCCGCAGAAATCTTCAACAGACCCACGCTTGGTTTGATGATGAAAGGCGGTATAGGGTTGGTTGGGCTTCCCGGATTTATGAATAGAGTCTTCTCTTGCCATTTTACGAGTGGTCGGTGAGTGTGCCCAAAAACAACTATGTGAAAATTGTTCTGCTCTGTCATCTTTTTCATCTTTTGCTCCGTTGTGAAAATCCCGAGGCTGTGAACGACTAGGATTTTCCATCCCTCTACGCTAACAGATCTTGTCTCAGCCAGTTTTTCTCTCACGTCATGGTCATCCATGTTTCCACAAACTGCTGCAATAGGCGCCAAGCGTTCCAAGTCTTCAACAATCTTCATCTGCGTCAAATCGCCAGCGTGTATGATTAAGGAAACATCATCGAAAATCTTCAACACTTTCGCTGGAATGACTTTGGCTCTGGCAGGTATATGCGTATCCGATATTAAGCCGACAATTTTCAAGCTATGTCACTCAATCCGTTGCTGTCGCCAAGCATTGTATGGGCATTGGCGCCAACAGTAGAATGTTCCCTTTAAAGAGCAAGTTTTGCACTCAGCCCTATCAAAGGGTCGAGGTCTCCGAACCCGCCTTGCCAACCTCAAACCTCAAGATAAGAATCTTTAACGGTATATTTAAGTTGTAAATGCCATATGATGTCATAACCCAAACATAGGTGCAAATAGAGATTTTTTGATAGATTATTCTTCTAGAAGATTTTTCCTTAAACAAATAATAGGCACAATGTTCATTCTTTTGTTGCTGCTGGATAGGAAGGCGGAATGACTTACTCTACCATTAGAAGGGATCGCCACGACATTGTGGCTGAAATATTGAAGACAGCCGTAGGCGGCAGGATAAAGACGCACATAATGTACAGGGCGAAACTGAGTTACTCCCAAGTCAATATGTACCTGTCGTTTCTGGTTGAGAAAGGTTTTCTAGAGAACACCGCTGTTGAACAGAATAAACAGACTAAGAAGGTTTATAAGACCACGACAAAGGGAGTGCAGCTCATGGAGAGTCTTGAATCGATAAACAATCTGTGGGCACGTCGCCCAATCGAAGACGAATCCACATAGTTTACGTAGGCTTTGAATTAGCCATCGCACATTATTCATGTAGAGGGGTAGGTTCAGGTTTGTAACGCGGCGCTTCAATAAAAGGAGAAATAAAACCTTAAAAAATAAGACTGAGGAAAGATAATTTTAGGATGGTCTAGAATGATTGAGTCTTATGATTTCGGTCAAATAGTCATTAATGGCAAACGCTACACAAGCGACTTGATAATTTTTCTAGACCACATCAAGGACAGTTGGTGGAGGCGAGAGGGGCATCACCTGAGCATGGATGACCTCAAAGAGGTTGTGCAAGCTAAGCCAGAAGTGCTCATTGTTGGCACGGGTTTTCACGGGTACATGAACGTTCCAAGCGAGGTCAAAAGATATTTTGCGTCAAATAAGATTGAATTGATTGTCGAAAACACGAAAGAAGCTTGGAAGACTTACAATCGTCTAGCCGACTCGAAACGGGTTGTGGCAGCCTTTCACCTAACCTGCTAAACAAAATAAGATATGCTTATCCCACTCGAAAAGCCAACCGTTCTTCTGGTCACGTAGTTACTGCTGCAAACTTTAGCTGCTTGACGCCTTTTTTGGTCATGAGTTCTTGCGTTAGACTTCTAACTTGGCTGACTCTTCCCTTGACCGCTATGATTTCTAGGCACTTGTCCTTTGTCAAATGCACGTGTAGGGTGGAAGACACGGTATCTTCAAACTTGTGTTGAGCTTGCATTATTTGTTTTAGTAAGCTTGGTTTGTCCACGTAATAGAGCAGGACGATGGCGCCTGTTATTTCGCCTTCCTCTACGCGCATCCACTCGTATTCGGTTATGAAGTTGCGGAGGGCATCGTGAACAGCCTTTGAACGATTGCCGTAGCTCATGCCCTTCCATGCATTGTCGAAACTCTTAACTAACGAAGGCGGAAGAGAAACGCTGAATCTCACAACCCCCTTCATTGTGACTGATGACATTTGATCCCCACAGTAATGTTATTTTGCGAAAGATTTATAACAATGGTGTTACGAAAAAATAATTTTGTAACACTATCTCTTGGAGTCTGATGTCATGAAGGTTAAGACCATGAGTTTTGCGGCGTTGATGGGAGCGTTAGCCATTGTGTTGTCGGTTCCGCCGTTGGCCGTTCCTATCAGCTTGGGATCATTTGAGTCGTCTATTCATTTTTTTCAGTTAGCCGTCTTTTTGAGTGGGATTTTGGCTGGTCCCATTGCGGGGGCAGTGACTGGAGCCGTCGGGGGCGTCTACATGGCTGTTACCAGGATTCCGTTTGTTGTTGGTGGAGTTGCCATTTTGGGTGGTGCTGTTGGGCTGTTAGCTAAAAGGGTTAGGCCTCTGTTTGCGGGTTTGTTGGCTTGGGTTGTTCAAGCACCTTATGTGGTTGTCACCGATTTCTTTTGGTTCACTCTGTTTTCACCTGGACCTGTGCCACCTGCGGCTGCGTGGGCCATCATTACAGGCATTATGATTAAGCTAACGTTGGAAGCTGTGGTCTGTTCGGTGTTAGCTGAGATATTGGTTCCGCTTATTAGACGGGCTGGGTTCTCATTTTAAGTACAGGAATGAAGACATAGAAGTCATCTTCAGTCGTTAAACCATTTCGATGAATAGCATTCAAACCGATAAATTAAATCTCCCAGTTGTTTTAACATCAATGGATAAACCGATAGTCTTCACTGAAGGCGATACATTATCCATAAAATAAGCAAATTAACACCATGCAGACACATCAGTGCCAAACCAACTAGCGCCCGTGCGAATCCTCAATAATATCGTCCAAACGCTTGCAAAATCCTAAACCTTTCAGCCCGACACCTTGGGCGATTGGGAGCCGCAGGCTGAACACCTCGATCCGAAGACCTTGGCGCGTACACCCCGGCTCCATCAACCCCATCTTCTATGGGAGCCCTCGTCCCGTGACACGGACTTGTTGCCAAATCCGTTAGCGTCGGGATTGGCCGCCTATTTTCAGGATGGGCTTCGGGCTTAGATGCTTTCAGCCCTTATCCGCAACAGCGTGGCTGCCCGGCAGTGCCCTGTCGGACAACCGGTAGACTAGAGGCTGCAGCGTCCCGTTCCTCTCGTACTGGGAACCCTTTTCCTTCAGGCGACCATCACTCCCAGCAGATAAAGTCCGACCTGTCTCACGACGGTCTAAACCCAGCTCACGTTCCCCTTTAATAGGCGAGCAGCCTCACCCTTGGCCCCTTATGCAGGGCCAGGATGGGAAGAGCCGACATCGAGGTACCAAGCCGCGGGGTCGATGGGGACTCTCGCCCGCGACGAGCCTGTTATCCCCGGGGTAATTTTTCTGACATATCCAGCCCCCACCAAGGAGGACATGGATGTTCGCTAAGCCCGACTTTCGTCCCTGAATCCCTTGCTCTGGAGGATTCAGTCAGACCGGCTTTTGCCTTTGCACTCTACGACGGGTTTCTGTCCCGCCTGAGCCGATCTTTGGGCCCCCTCGATATTTTTTCAAGGGGGTGCCGCCCCAGCCAAACTGCCCACCTATCGTTGTTCCAACACGCCAAAGCGCGTCGGTGAGAGACATGGCCACAAAAGGGCGGTGTTCCACTTTCGCCTCCCCGATCTCCGGAGAGACCGGATCGACGGCTCCCGCCTACGCTCTGCAATCGCAACCACATCCCAGCGACAGGCTGCAGTAAAACTCCACGGGGTCTTCTTGTCCCGCTGGGAGTTCGTGGACTGTTCGTCCACGTTATGTGGTTTCACCGGGTACCAAGCGGGGACAGTGGGGTGCTCGTTGATCCATTCATGCACGTCGGAACTTACCCGACAAGGCATTTGGCTACCTTAAGAGAGTCAGAGTTACTCCCGTCGTTTGCAGGCCCTTAGCCCGGTTGAACCCGAGTTTGAGGAACCTGTACTGGACAGGATTCAGAAGCCGTTCACACCCTTTCGGGCTTGCGGCTTCCTGTGTTTTTATTAAACAGTCAGCACCCCCTTGCCACTGCGGCCTGCGTTTCCAGCTTAACGCCAAAAACGCAGGCACCCCTTATCCCGAAGTTACGGGGCTGATTTGCCTAGTTCCCTCGCTTGGTGTCCACCCGACACGCCTTAGGTTTCTTGCCTAGGGGCACCTGTGTCGGATCTTGGTACGGTCACGGGGGATTCTTCTCAACACCCTTTTCATTGGCTCCAAGGATCGACTGAACCGCCCTAAAAACGGGCGGCTATTCCCGCTTTCGCCTGGTTCTCGCCGTTGCGGCACTCCCCAGGCTTATGCGGTTAAACAAGGCGACAACCCTGCTCAGCCTACCTAGAAGCGTCTGGTGTTGAGCTTGCGTCGCCGCGTGTACCTCCGTGGTACAGGAATTTTAACCTGTTTCCCTTTCGGCTTGGTCGGTTGAGCCTAGCCTTAGGACCGACTTACTCCCAGCTGACGACGCGTCGCTGGGAAACCCTGGCCCTTTCGGCGGAGAGGATTCTCACCTCTCTCGGCTGTTACTACCACCGGGATTTTCAATCCCGAACCGGTCCACCGGACTTCACAGCCCGGCTTCCGCCCAGTCGGGACGCCCTCCTACCGGATCACAAGGCTTGGCCTTGTGCCCCGAGGTATCGGCGGCTGGCTTAGTCCCGTCCATTTTGGGGGCCGTCAGCCTCGGCGGGTGAGCTGTTACGCTTTCTTTGAAGGGTGGCTGCTTCTAAGCCTACCTCCCCGCTGTCTGTGGCTGACGACGCCTTTCAGTTTGACGTTTAGCCAGCACTTTGGGGCCTTAACCCCAGTCTGGGTTGTTCCCCTCTCGGCATAGGAGCTTACCCCCTATGGCCCGTCTCTCGAGGTCTGTGGCGCCAATGGATTCGGAGTTTGAAAGAGAAGGGGGGCCTTTCGACCCCTTACTTTTCAATCAGTGCTCTACCCCGTTGGCGGCCTCGCTCGAGGCTGGGCTGCGACCCACTTCGGAGGGAACTAGCTATAACCGGGCTAGATTGGTCTTTAGCCCCTAGCCCCAGATCAACAGAGCGAATTGCACGTCAGCACCCTCTCGGTCCTCCACCAAGCTTTCGCCTGGCTTCGACCTGCCCAGGGCTAGATCGCCCGGTTTCTAGTGTCACTGTTGTGACTCCAGGCCCTTTCAGACCCAGCGCCTCTCTGGCTTGCGCCATTTGCGCGCTTTTGGTTTCCCTTCGCCTACAGGCATGCGACTGCCCTTAAGCTTGCCACAACCGTGAACTCCCCGGCCCGTGTTTCTAAACGGAGCGTGCAACCCTGGTCGTCCTCCCTCGTAGTGCCGTGTTGCCACGGGTTCCTTTGGGAGGAGTCTGCCCTTCTAGGCTGCACACGTCTGTTACCGTCTGGTTTCAGGCGCTTTTCACCCCCCTTCCGGGGTTCTTTTCAGTTTTCCGTCACCGTACTAGTGCGCTATCGGTCTTGAGGCGTATTCTGTCTTGGAAGTTGATGACTCCCAGTTTCTCAAACCCAAACCGGGGTATGATACTCAGGAACTCCAGCCCGGCTCTTTCCGGCTTGCGTTTACGGGGCTTTCACCCTCTTTGGCAGGCCGTTCCAGGCCACTTCAACTTAACCAGTGAAGAGGAGGCCGGGTCCGCCACTCTACATCTCCGGATGGTTTCCCATTCGGATTTGGTTTGGACTTTTCCCTTTTCGCTCTCTGCTAGTAGGGGAATCCCAATTGGTTTCTTTTCCTCCGCCTACTAAGATGTTTCAGTTCGGCGGGTTTCCGCTCCCTACGGAGCGCCACGAGTTCCGAAGAACCCGCGGCGAGAAGTCTCATTCAGGCATCCTCGGTTCTACAGCTGCGTGCGCTTACCCGAGGCGTTTCGCCGCTTGTCGCGCCCTTCTTCGGCGTCTCAAGCCGAGCCATTCTCCAGACGGCGTAGCATGTCGGGCCTACTTTGGTGGTTTTCGGATTTCCACAAGCGTTCGTTTGACGTTTGAGGAATACGTGGGCTACTTGGTCGGTTTCGTTATTGATGGTGTCTGCATGGTGTTCATTGTGAGCGAGAAAGGCTCACTCCACCCTTCATCCTTCAAGCATGTGCGCTTGAGGATTGCATTTTGGGATGGAGCGTTATGGCGTCATTTTTGTCGCCGAATTATTTGAAGGCATGTTTTAGGGATATAAATGTTGCGTACACGTGATCATGGGGGCTTATGTGGTGGTTGATGTTTTGTTGACATGTTTATGAATATGTGTTTTTATTGTGTGTGTGCATTTTGAGTGTGGTTGGAAAGCTGGTGGGGGGCTTGAATGAGGGTGAGGGTTCTGTTTGTGTGTTCTGGGAATGCTCATCGTAGTCCTTTGGCTGAGGCCTTGTTGAGGAAGTTGAGGCCTGATTTGGATGTGGATTCGGCGGGTGTGCGTCCTGTGGTTCCGATTTCGGAGGAGGCTAGGAGGTTTTTGGCTAGGGATGGTGCGGAGGGGTTTTTGAAGGGTTTTCCTGAGGGTTTGGAGACCAAGCGGCTTGGTCAGTATGATCTCATTGTGGTTATGGAGTCTAGGCACAGGGATGTTGTTTTGAGTCTTTGTCCCGAGTGTGCGGGTAGGATTGTGGTTTGGAATATTGAGGATCCGTATTTTTTGCCGAGGGAGTTTGGTGAAAGGATTTATGAGCAGATTAGGCAGAGGGTGAGGGTGCTTGCCGATTCGCTGTAAGGTGAGCTTGGGTCTTTCGGTTGGCAAAACTGTTATCAATTGTAATAGTTAATACGTTATGGAATTGAGGTGGTTGGTTTTGAGTTCGGGTCACAGGGTTATGAGGAAGAGTTTTGAGACCGAGTTGTGGGTTAACAGGCGCAGGTTGCCCTTGAACCATATGATGCAAGAGACTCTGGCCAATGTTATAGTGGGTTTTTTGAAAACTTTGAAGGAGACGGAGGGGGCTCCAGCAAGCATTGAGGTTAGAATTAAGAAACTCGCCAAACCCATGGATGTGGACGCCCACACTTATCCATAGAATCATTGTCTAGGAAATTGTCTTGCAGAATTAATTGCGCGATATTAAATTTACCTACAGACAAAAAGTAACACTAAGCGCTTGGTTGAGTGAGAATCTTGTCGTTGTTTACAGGGAGTTGATTCGTCAAGAAGGGTTTATTGTTACGGCTTTTCCTATTAGTGATGGAAGGAAGAGGAGGATGTATCGTCTTTGGCGAAGACTGTGGGTTTAGCGATTGACGTTGCTGGTGTGGTTAGTAAAATCGCTGAGCAGTTTGATTTGGATCTTCCTTCGAAGATTGTGATGTTCCATTATGATGACGAAGCCGACACTCTTTATGTGCATTTTGAGTACCCGGCTAAGAGTGTGGACAGCAAGATTATTGACAAACACGGAGAAATCATACTCGGACTGAACCAGAAAGGCAAGATAGTCAACATGACAGTGATAAACGCGCTAACACATAAAGAGAAATGATGTATAAAATGTGTTTTAGCCTGCGGCTCCCAATCGCCCAAGGTGTCGGGCTGATTCCATGTGCATTGATTGAACTGTACGTTCCAAGAAGGGAAGACGAAGTTCTTGTTCCTTTTTGTGGATCTGGGGCAACGTTACGTTAGTTGAAGCCAAGCCTGATGGGAAGGCCGAGCATAGGGATTGATACGAATCCATTAGCGATCATGATCTCAAGTCTAAGATTAACCTTATAAAAAAAGAAGCAGTTAGAAAAATTCAAGCATTGAGATTAAAATTAAGAAACTCGCCAAACCCATAGACGTAGACGCCCACACCTACCCATGAAGAGAACACGGTAAAAAGGGCTTAACCTGCACAGTCAGCTAAGGAAACATAACGGCAACCATCGTATGGTTCGCCAATAACAACAGGCACCACAGCAGGACCAAGCTATACAAAGAAAAACAATAGATTTTCGCACATGCATAAGATAATAAAAGTCATGAGGACATCAAAGAGCCAGAATATATCAAGGTCGTATCAGTGAGAAACCATTGTTTTAAGGTAAAGTCTCTTTGCTTCTAGAAATGCCCAATCGAGGTCTTGTTCACTCTTTATCCTTCTGAAGAGTTCGGACATCTCAACTATGTAATCGGTCCTCTCAGGGTATAGGTTCGCAGCTTCGTCCAATGTGATAGCGCCTATAGCAACCCAATATGCCGCCTGATTATAAAGGAAGTGAGGTCTCATTGCGACCGTGGGGAAAAGACTCCAGATAAAATACAGAGAGACCGTGTATCGAGCCTTAGAAAATCTCTTCGAAGCCGGGCTGGTTGAAAAATATTACGACAAAGAAAAAGGATTGTGCTACAAAATCTCAGTTATCAACCTCACAATAGACTTGACAAAAGGGACAATATCTGGCAAAACTGCCAGCTAAGAAACCAACCCTAAGATGTTGGCGCTCCTCAGTGAAAGGGAATTAATATGGCCCTTTCGCCTTTGAATGCTTAAAAAAGTAAATAAAGGTAAAACTATTATCAAAGGGGAAGGTGAAGGAAATGAAAATGGATGTTGAGACAATCTTGGAGACAATTGCCTATCGAATCAACAATCCGACAAACCGAGCCAAACCAAAAGACTATAAAGCCTATGTTCGCACACGCTTTGACATCACGCAGGGGGTCGAACTTGTCGAACTGGTCTTTGTGGACAAAGATGGCATCGAAGATAGATTATAGACAATTTGGAAATCGAGGAAGGAAAATAACAGCTAGCCACTTGCGCCTTCTTCTCGCTCGACTTCCCATCCTTCCAGTAATGTCGGTGGGACTTCGTTGTATTGTGTTATAACTCGAGTCCACTTGTGCCCTTTGGCGCATTCTAAGAAATAGAGGTAATAGCCTCCACCATAAGATGTGTGATCCTCTTCTTTAACAACATTCATGTGCGTTCCATCCTTAGGACAATTTTCGCCTAATGCGCCCTTTTCTTCTATAGATGTAGGCATTTGAACCACTAATCTTTAATTCGTATTAATTAGGCTAAAAAGCTGTCTTAAAGAAAAAAGGAAGAGAAGAGGACAAGCTTAAGCTTTTACATTTTCTGAGAGCATTTCTCTTTTGTTGAGCCGCATACTTCTTATAGGAATGTTGTTGGTGCCCAGCCCTTGCCGAAGCGCGGTAGCAGCCTCATAACTTCCATCACTAGCCTAACTAGCAATAACTCATAAACACCAAACATATAGTGCTTGAAAGCATCAGTTTCCAGTCAAAAACAGAAGAACTATTCTTTTCTGTTCAATCCTAGCTTGAAGCAGAGTTATCAGATCCTGCTTAACTTTCGCCGTTAAAAGCCACTCCACCAATTTGCGGCGCAAACTCCCTAATCTCCACAGATTTGTCAATAAACCCTCAAAAAACCTAGGGGGAAGGGGGCTAGATTCTATTAGTCTACGGGCATTCTCTAACGCCCCAATTGGACAATGAACGACTGCAGAAGACACACAACGCCTCTTCCGTCAAACACAAAATCAACTAGGTCATATTACTTTCACTGGCTACTCTGTCCAGAATCCTTGTCTCATTTTCCAGTGCAACTTAAATATATGAGCAAACCCTTAACTGCACTACGCCAGCCTGCCAGCTCAAACTTGAGGCAAAACCAAAATGCCAATAAACGAAGAGGAAGAGGAACAGGAACAAGAAAAAGAAGAAGAGGAAAACAAACTCACAACAGAAACAAAATACGAACACCTAGAAGACCTACCAGGCGTGGGTCCAGCGACAGCCCAAAAACTACGCGAACTAGGCTATCACACCGTGGAATCCCTAGCCACAGCCGCAATCAAAGAGCTGGAACCCGCAGGCATAAGCGAAAAAAAAGCCCAAGAACTCATACGCGCAGCCCGCTCAAGCCTCTCACTCACATTCATACGAGCCGACGAACTCCTCAAAATGCGCCAAACCGTACTACGCCTAACAACAGGAAGCAAAGCCATAGACGAAATCCTAGGCGGCGGCCTAGAAACCCAAACCATCACAGAATTCTACGGAGAATACGGAAGCGGCAAAAGCCAACTCTGCCACCAAATGTGCGTCAATGTGCAGCAACCACCAGAAAAAGGCGGCCTAAACGGAGGAGCCCTCTACATAGACACAGAAAACACGTTCCGAACCGAAAGAATAATGCAAATGGCCAAAAACTTAGGCCTAAACCCAGAAGAAACCATCAAAAACATAATCTTCGCCGAAGCCTACACATCCGACCACCAAATGTTCCTCCTAGAAAACGCCGACAAAATAATAAAAGAAAACAACATCCGCCTAATCATCGTAGACTCACTAACAGCCCACTTCCGCAGCGAATACCTAGGCCGAGAAATGCTAGCCGAACGCCAACAAAAACTCAACAAACACATGCACAGACTAATACGCCTAGCAAGAGCATTCAACGCCGTAGCCTTGGTCACAAACCAAGTCATGTCCAAACCAGACGTCTTCTTCGGAGACGCCGTCCACCCAGTCGGAGGCCACATAGTAGCCCACACAAGCCACACAAGAATATTCCTACGCAAATCAGCCAGAGGACCAACCCGCATAGCCCGACTGGTTTCAAGCCCATACCTACCCGAAGGCGAACGCGTCTTCAAAATAACAGAAAACGGCATAGAAGACCTCACAGAAGCAGACCAGCAGGGACGCCGTTGACAAAACGCCCAATGCCAAAAATCTATGTAACCCGATTCTTCCAACTCACAACAACAAGACAATTCGCCGAAGCCGAACGCATACTACAAAGACTAAAACAAAAAATGCACATTTCAGAATACAACAGAGGGTACTACCAAGCCCTAAACGGCATACTACTAGCCCAAAAAAACAACGACGACAGATACGCCTTCCTCCCAAACCTAAACCCCAACAACAAAAAAGAACTACACAACCAACGCCGAGAATTCCTAAAACAAAGCCAATTCCATCTACACGCTGACTACGACAAAGGATTCTTCGCAGCATGGACAGACTACATGAACATACTAACAAAAATAGAACTGCCCACCACACCCTCACCTGCACCCAACGCAAGTCAGGTCAAGAAACAGAAAACAGAAGAAACCGAAATCGAAAAAGAAACAGAAACAGAAGCAGAAGCAAAAACCGAAACAATAAAAGAAACTACAGACCAAAAAAGAGAAAAACTACAGGAAGAGAGCAAAAAAGAAGAGATAACAGAACTAAAAGAAACAGAAAAAATCGAACCCCGCCAAAGCACCCTCTTCGACTTCTCAAAGTAACCTCATCTTTTAAGAAAAGATTCCAAAACTTCTATAGAAGAAGGCGGCAGACACAATTATGAAAATTATCTACCATGAAAGATACAAAGAAGTTTACACATCAGACCCAGCTGCCCAACCAGGCCGAATCGAATGCATCCACAATCAACTGCAAGATCAGTTTGAATTCGTAACTCCTGAACCAGCAAACGAAGACAACCTGCTTCTGGTTCACAGCAAGGGACACATTGAACATGTCAAGGCTCAAGGACTGGTCTACGACATTGCACTTTTAGCGGTCGGAGGAGCCATAAAATCTTCAGAAATCGCCCTAAACGGCGAGCCAACATTTGGTTTAATTCGACCACCAGGCCACCACGCCAGCCCAAACTCCAGCTGGGGCTTCTGCTACTTCAACAACATAGCCATATCAATAGAAAAACTGCGAACAGAGAACAAAATCAAAAAGGCTCTCATAGTCGACATCGACCTACACTACGGAGACGGAACAGCCAACACATTCGCCGCTACACCAGAAGTCACATATTTTCATCCAAGCAGCTGGAACCGTCAAGCCTACCTAAACGAACTCTCAAGATTTCTAACAACCCAAAAAGAAAAATTTGACATAACCGCCGTTTCAGCCGGATTCGACAGACACGAACAAGACTGGGGCGGCATGCTCACAACCGAAGACTACCTAACCATAGGAAAAATGATAAAAGAATACGCCGAAAAAACATGCAACGGAAAGAGATACGCCGTTTTAGAAGGAGGATACAACCACTCAGTTCTAGGCAAAAACGTGCGAACATTTCTAGAAGGCATAACGTAAAGCATGAAAACATATTAGTCGCACCCATTCGACTAATTCAATAGAGCAAACCCCATGCCAACCAACCTAACAGCCGTAGCCAAAAAGAAATGGAACGAAGCTTCCCTTGCCAAAACACCACAAGAAAAACTCGAAAAACTACAAGAATTTCTAAGCCTGATTCCAAAACACAAAGGCACAAAGCGACTCTGCGCGCAAGTAAAGAGACAAATCGCCACACTGCGAAAAGAAATCGAAGAAAAAAAGAGAAGAAAAACCGGACGAGGCGGACCACGATTCTTCCTTGAGAAGGAAGGAGCCGCCCAAATAGTCATCCTAGGACCAACAAAAGTGGGACGAAGCAGCCTACTCACGTCGATAACCAACGCCAAAACCGAAATTTCAAACTACCCTTACACCACCCGTGAGCCTGTACCCGGAATGCTCCAATACGAAGACCTACAATTTCAAATCGTAGAAGCACCAGCATTAATTGAAGGCGCTGCCGAAGGCGAATCATGGGGACTTCAAACCCTAGGATTAGCAAGAAACGCCGACGGACTCATCCTCATGATTGACCTGAGCCAAAACCCACGTGAACAACTGATGCTAATTCTAAATGAAATGGAAAAGGCACGCGTCTCAACACAGAAACCACGCGCCAGGGTGGAAATAGAACGCAAACACATGGGCGCCGGCCTAAGAATAATCTTGATTGGACGACTTGCCAACTGCAACCTACGCGACGTAGAAGAGTTGCTGAAGGGCTACCGCATATTAGACGCTACAGTGAAGATCTACGGTGAAGCCACATTAGACCATGTGGAAGACGCCATCTTCGAGAGCACAGTCTACAGGCCAGCAATCATAGTAGCCAACAAAGCCGATACATCAGAAGCCACAAAGAACCGAAGAGAACTCGAACAATTCGTGGACAATCAATTCACAGTTATTCCAACATCATGCACCACAGGCTATGGACTAGAGAAACTAGGAGCCGAAATTTTCAAAGCGCTGGAAATCATCCGCGTTTACACCAAGGAGCCAAGTGATAAAGAGCCCTCTTCCAATCCCTTCATTTTGAAACGAGGCGTCACAATATCCGACCTAGCCAAACAGATTCACAGCGACTTTGTCAAACGCTTCTCCTACGCCCGCGTCTGGTCTAAACGACTTCCATTCAGTCCACAAAAAGTGGGCTCAACCTTCACCCTAGAAGACAGAGACGTAGTAGAACTTCACGTCAAATAACACTGAAACCATGCACAATTAACGCGATGCTTTAGCTATCCTTTCCATTTCGTTGCGTTTGGAAACAGCATAACCCTTAGTATCCCTGTTAGCCGCCAGAATCAACTCTTCAGCCAAACATTCCTCAAGGGTTCGCGGGTTTTTGAGCGAAGCCTTTCTGGCACCTCCAGTTATTAAACGAAGAGCCAAATCCACTCGACGTTGAGGCGCAATGTCAACAGCCATGTGATAGACAATACCACCATAACTGATTCGCGTAGTGTCTTCACACGGCGCCGAGTTTTCAACAGCTCTAACAAGAACATCAATGGGATTTCGACCAGTTCGAAGCTCAATTATTTCGAAAACATTTCTTATCACGTTTATAGTCCTAGCTTTTTTCCCAGCGTTTCTGCCCGGCTGCATAAGGTCGTTTATCAATCGTTCCACTATGTTGACCTCAGACTTCCTGAAGCGTCCATGCTCGTGTCTCCCCAAGGTGTGAGGCACATAGACCGGCCGCAGCGAAACGTATCGTTTAAGCCCTGGATCCTTAACCTCGATTCCGCCGAAACTCCACTTTCCGAAGAGTTTTATCTCCACCTGCTGTTGCTTGCTCAATCCAGTTTCCTCACCGCACGGGTTTTTCTTTTCTGCCAAGCACAAGTTCCTTGAGGGAGACACCATTTATCGAAATAACTTTCCATCTAACACCTGGAATGTCGCCCATGCTTCTGCCCCTAGAACCACCTATTCCATCAACCACAACCTCGTCGTGCTCGTCCACCACGTTTAGGGCGCCGTCTCCAGGCAGAAAGGCGGTAATAGCCCTACCGTTTTTGATCAACTGCGTGCGCACACACTTGCGTATGGCACTGTTGGGCTGCTTGCTTTCCACCCCAACCTTTTCCAAGACTATGCCCCGAGCCATGGGCGCACCCATCAAGGGGTCAGATTTAACATCTAACCTAAGCATACGACGTTTATAGTAGATGTTACTCCATCGAAACTTCTTTCTCCTCTCAAGCAGTTTTCGAGCCGCGAACTCACCTCTTGTTTTTGAAGCCATGGTTCTTCTTCTACCTCATGCTACCATAAATCACAGCAACCGATATTTAAACTGTGTATTTTTTAAACGTCTAAATCGCTCCAAAAATCTTATTGGAGACGACATCCACAATGTTTATTGGGTTGGTGAGCTGGCGGACGGCTTTCGACGCGCAAGCGTTGAGGAAACTCCGCCCACCAAGCAGACTCGCAGCATCCGCAAGGATGAAGGGTGAAAACCCTGGCAACAGAGCAGAAACGAAACGTCTCTTCAACCCGCAACGATGATGCGCATAAAAATCGTTGAGAATGTTGAAGTTGAAACGGTGAAACGGCTGTCCTGCGAGGTGAAAGGGCAAATAGGCGCCTGGGAACAGTCTGCGTGAGGCGCGGGTAGCCCGTTGAGCCAAATGCCGTCAATGAACAGAAGGCGGGTTACGTCCAGCACACTAACCCACTCAACAGCACTCCAACCCTCTAAGACCATTAATGTTCTACTGTTAATGAAGAATAATGGCTACAGTCTATTTGTTCCCTCTCATTTCCTTAATGTGCTGATGGCGCATTCGTTATGTTATTCTAAATTTGGATTCTGTCTTCATAACTTAATTATATCCTTAATGGCAAGCAAGATATTAGGTGGAAAAATTGAGCCTATGGCAAGAACTTGAAAATTTGCAGAAGAGAAAGGCAGAGTTAGAAGGTCAGTTTCACTCTTTTATGGAGCAGGCGAAAACCTTGGAAGAACGCATGAAAGTAATCGAAGGAGGAGTGGGGATTCAAGAAGAGCGGATGCATAAGCTTGAGGTGCAGCTCAAAGATAAACATGAAGCTGTAAGCAAGTTAGAATCTAGGATTACGGGACTGGAGAAAATGTTGAAAAAACCAGTGAAAGAAGAGCCAGTGAAAGAACCAGTGAAAGAACCAGCTAGGGAAGAGCCAGTGAAAGAACCAGTGAAAGAACCAGCTAGGGAAGAGCCAGTGAAAGTAGAGCCAGTGAAAATAGAGCCAGTGAAAGAACCAGCAAAGGAACCAGAAAAACAGCCTATAGGAGTGACCGTACAAGCAGCTACCAGTGGCAGTCGGCAGCAGCAAACTGAAGAGACCGAAGAAAAACAAAAGGAAGGAAAGAAACGTAAGTATTGGTGGGCAGAAAACCATTAAGCTTAGGCGAGCAGAACTAGACAATGTGATAACGCAATCTTTCAATGTGAAAGGAATACTCTGTAAAGGCTATTATTATTGATAGTATTATACTAGACTGTTAGCAACTTTAATGCCTATTGCATGAACAAGTAAACTTGTTAAGCTGCTAAAGCTGTTAATCATTAAATAACATATATTAACTAGCATCTGGTTCCATGAAATTGGATTAATTCTCCGTTAAATTTAGTTTTCTTGAAATGTTACAGACTCTGGAAAATAAGTAGATATTCATGAATAGATTAGTTATCAAGATTAAGATTAGTGTTCCATGCGCGTGTCAAGTCGCTTGGCTGGTTACACCTAAACGTTGGAAATATGGCGCCTTATGAGCTTGAGTTCTGACGATGCCATGCTTGAAACACCAAGATTCGCGGTATGAATTCCAATTTCTCAAAACATAAATATCGTATCAAGAACAATCTCGTTAGGCGAATGATATGTCACTAAAAGTAAAAGACATGATGTCAAAGGACGTCGTAACTATAGGAACCGATGCCACAGCGAGGAAAGCCATAGAGCTTATGAGTCAGCATCAATCAGGTTGCATAGTCGTATTGGGCCCAATTGGAATCGTGACTGAGAGCGACCTTGTGAGAAAGGTCTTGAATGAATCCAAAGATCCAGATAAGACGTTTGTGGGTGAAATAATGAGTATGCCCTTGGCTGTAGGGCACCCAGAAATGCCCATTGAAGAAGCAATGCAGGCTATGGCAAATCGCAAAATTAAGACCCTTCCATTAACTGAAAACGAGCGTCTTCTAGGTCTAATCACCATCACAGACATTGTTCGATCTCCAGAAATAATAAAGACATTGGGCAAGGCACCTGCTTCTGAGCCAAAGGTTTTCGAGCCAAAGAAAAAATCTAAGGGCGCCAACGATATGACTATTGAAGAAAAAACTGCAACTGCAACCCTAAGCCATTCGACTTAACATAATCAATTCAACAATCCAACAATAGATTCTTCAAAGGCATCTATAAAACTGACACTAGAAAAAGAGGCTCATGCCATAAACTTTTTCTGCAGTTCAACAACCTCTGTACTGTCTCTAGCCTTTACGTAGGCATCCAGAAACTTCTGATTCAATCTGATGAACTCTAATCCCCACTTGAATTTGGAGAGCAAATGCTCGGCTTTCTGTTTAAAGCCAGTAATGTAGAGGGCGGCAGCTAACGCTTCAACCGTGCTCAGTTTGGTGGGCGTGCCATAGTTGACTGGGTTTGCAGCAATTAGGTAGGGTAAGGCGCGCGACTGTCCGTGCATTTTAAGCTCGAAAACCTCGTTGACGTGTATCCAACTACAGTCAATGGCGGCTAAACCCCTACGCTCTATGATTCGGCGGTCGGCTGGAGAGAAAGCCTTTTCAGAAAAAGGATTCAAAATCACGGCGCCTCTAGGTAAAAACCTGACTTGGCGAACCACACGAGCCAAACCGTGACGTTTCAGCTTCAATGTCGTGCATTTTCTAGGGTCATCCTGCCCCGCATGATAAACAACGATTCTAATATCTTTGCTAACCAACCTTTCGTACCTTCAAATGCGACATAGGGTCGTCTATGACACGCGGAATCCATTCGAGAAGGTCCGTTGGAACCATGTGATAGCCCTTTTCACTGGCAACAAAATCTCCAGCCGCGCCATTAATGAAGGCTCCAGCCACGGCAGCCTCAAACGGGTCGGCTCCATGCGCCAGAAACGCTGCAATCACACCTGAGAGAACGTCACCCGTTCCACCGACAGTCATGCCTGGATTACCTGTAAAGTTGAGCTTCACACGCTTTCCATCAGAAATCACGTCTGTATGACCCTTCAATAAGACCACGGCGCCTAACTCTTCGGCGGTTTTCTGCACATCGCTTGCGCGTTCTGACAACTCTTTTGGCGATTCCCTGCCAGTTAATATCCGGTATTCGCCAGCGTGAGGCGTCAACACCATAGGCGAGGCAACCTTGTGCCTAAACTCGGCGAAAGCCTTTAGTCCATCAGCATCCAGAAGAGTGGGAACTTTAATCTCCTCAACCAACTTAACGATTTCTCTCACCGCGCCTTTGGTGTCTGCGTGCAGTCCCAAACCTAAACCTATGGCCACAGCTGTGGATTTCTCGAGATAGGGATGGACAGCCGCAATATTGCGGGGGTTGAGGTGTTCACCCTCCAATTTAATGGTTATCAGGTCTGGCGATATCGAAGATATGGCTTGAGCAGTTTTGTATGGAGCCGCTAGATGCACCAAATCTGCGCCTGCTCTAAAAGCCGCCATAGCAGCCAAAGTTGGAGCGCCGCTGAAAACCTCGCTACCGCCAATGACCAAGAGTCTGCCAAAATCTCCCTTGTGCGCCTCAGGAGGTCGCGGCTTCACGACTAGTTGCACGTCGCCTGGTCCAGCAAAATGTTCAAATTCTCGCGGCAACCCTATGTCTTTAACGATCACTTCACCACTGTGTTGCTTCGCCTTCAAGAGTCCAGGCTTTGTCTTGTGAAAAGTAATTGTCAAATTTGCCCTCACGACTTCGCCTAGTACGTCACCAGTGTCAGAATCAATTCCTGTGGGCACGTCAACTGCAACACAAAATGATTCCATTTCATTAATTTTTTTAACCATCTGCCGAATGGGCGGGCGCGGTGTACCCTTCAGCCCTATTCCTAGCAAAGCATCAACCACAACATCCGCTTTAAGGTTTGGAATGAGAGATGAATCGTAAATCTCATGGATAGCTAAGAAGTCTTTTAAAGATTGCAATACCATCCAGTTTTTCTGTGCTTCTCCATCTGAAATTTCTGGAGGTCTGCCAGCTAGCACTATTTCGACCTTAAAGCCTTGACATGCGAGGTGCCGCGCTGCTACGAATCCATCGCCTCCATTTCCGCCCAGCCCACAGAAAATGACAACTCGGGTTTTGTTGGGCTCGAAACGGGACAGAATCTCCTCAGCGACGCTCCGTCCAGCATTTTCCATCAACTGCAACCTTGAAACGCCAAAGTATTCGGAATTCAGTTCCAGAGCGCGCATTTCTCGGCTGGTAATCGACAATTGGTTTGTCTCCCTTCCATATAGTAGTCGTTGCCTAGCAAAAATATTTTAGGTTACTCAGACAACTCTTTAACCATTAAGAATAGGAGGATTGAACAAAGTGCCGATGGCTTTTGTGCTGATCAACGCCGAGATAGGCTCAGAGGAAGATGTTCTTAAAGAACTAAGAAAAGTCGAAGGTATACAAGAAGCCTACGTGGTTTACGGAGTCTACGATGTTGTGGCAAAGGTTAAGGCAGACACAATGGATAAGCTAAAAGACATAGTCACATGGCACATCAGACGACTAAACAAGGTTCGCTCAACTCTAACCATGATAGTTATTGAAGGCGCGTAAAAGTTTTAGTTTTTCCTCCCTTTTTCTTGAGTTTTCGTAATCTATGCATTCGGTCACATAGCCAAACTTAAGCATGGGCAACGAAATCGGCGATAACATTTGTGTAAACTTTCGACATGTTGACTAAGTCTTTAGCGTAGACAAACTCGTCATAGGCGTGAGCTAATTCTACGTAACCTGGTCCAAACGCCACGGTGGGTAAACTTAACAACTCTCGGAAGTGATGTGCATCGCTTGTCGCAGCCATATACGTGGGTTGAGGCTTGTAACCGAAAACCCGGTAGGCGCCTTGTTGCACAGTTCTTATTAACGGGTTGTCAGCGAGTGTGTACGAAGGCATGGTTCTGTTAATGACTTCATACGTTAAGTCTTGTGGAAGAACGCTGCGCACAAATTCTTCCACGCCGTTTTGATCCCCTCCGGGAGGAACTCGTATATCTATTTCTGCCTCGCAATTCTCAGGCACAACGTTAACTTTGGTTCCGCCAGCGATTGTTCCAACGTTTACCGTGTAATGGTTAAGCACTCGTGCAAGATGACTCACTGAAATCACCTGTTTCTTTGCAACCCATGATAGCTCTTTTCGGCCGTTTTTGACCAACCTTTCAGCATCTCTCGGAACCTTGACAACCATGCTCTCCAACATCTTCAATTTTGGCAAGAATTCAGTAAGCATTGCGACTGCGTTTTTACCCAGCACGGGCGTACTTCCATGAGCTGGTTTGCCATGCGCTTTAATTTTCAGCCAACACGTTCCGCGTTCACCCGCAACAATGGAGTATGCGCCATCAAGGCGACCTGTAGGTTCTGTGATGAGGCATACGTCACCTGCCAATTTCTTGTTCTGGAGTAGCCAGAGGGCGCCTCCAGGTCCTAAAGCCTCTTCATCCGAGACGCTCGCAACACTTACTCTTCCTCGAATTTCACCTTCGAATTCTTTTACTGCGGCAACGGCCATGAGCATGGCGGCAACTCCGCCCTTCTGGTCGGTTGCTCCCCGACCCACAATTTTTCCTTCCCTGATTTCACCTTTATACGGGTGAACGCTCCAACGAGCGAAATCACCAGCAGGAACCACATCAATGTGTCCACACAGAATCAGCGTAGGCTTACCCTTTCCAACAGTAGCTACAACACTAACATGACCGTTCACAGGTTCAAACCTTTGATGATTTATTCCCTCATTTTCTAAAAACCGCTCAATCGTGTGGGCTGCTTCGGAAACGTCGCCGGGTGGATTTTCTCCCTTAGCCTGTATGAGTTCGCTGCAGAGTTTGCTCAGTTCTTGTTTCCGATTTTCAATGGATTTAATCATTTTGGTTTCGAGCTTTTCCAAAGCGAAAAGTCTCCTTGTTTTAGTTGAGCTGGCAAACGCTTAATAAATGGATGCTCGTTTTCAGTTATGCCTAAATAAAGTTTACTGGTAGAGGACCGATTCAAACATGGCTAAATTCAAGGTGATAGTTTCAGATCCGGAAGAGAGCAAGTCTAAGGTTGTTGAGTTGGAGGGAACACGAGCCGTTCCCCTGATTGGCAGAAGACTCGGCGAAATAGTTGAGGGAGTGGTTGTCGGCTTATCGGGACATAAATTGAAGATTACAGGCGGGTCAGACAAGGATGGTTTTCCAATGAGACACAACATTCACGGTGGGATCCGGGTCAGCGTCATGGTGAGCAAAGGCGTTGGTTTCCATCCCCAGAGAGAGGGCGAGCGGCAAAGAAAAACCCTTCGAGGAAACGTCGTCACAGAAGAAATAGTTCAGGTCAACATGAAGGTTGTTGAAAAACCGAAGAAGGCAGAGAAACCTAGGAAAGAAAAGAAAGCAAAAGCAGAAGCAAAAGAAACAACCGAGGAAAAAGAGAAGAAGAAAACCGAAACTGTAGCGAAAGTGGAACCTGAACAGACCGTGAAAGCCGCCAAGTCTGGAGGTGAACCATCTGAAGCTACCCAAACAACCTGAAGTTAACATAGGAACAATTGGGCACGTAGACCACGGAAAGACCACCCTAGTTCAAGCGTTAACAGGTGTCTGGGCTTCTCGGCACAGTGAAGAATTGAGACGCGGCATCACCATTAAACTCGGTTATGCAGACGCGCCCATTTACAGGTGTCCTAACTGTGCGCCGCCACAATGCTACTCCACCGAGCCCAAGTGCAAGGGATGCGACTCACCAGGCGAATTTATTCGAGCCGTAAGTTTCGTTGACGCGCCTGGACACGAAGCGCTCATGGCAACCATGCTCTCTGGCGCCGCCGTAATGGACGGAGCCATGCTCGTCATAACGGCGGATGAACTGTGTCCCCAACCGCAGACAAGGGAACATCTTGCCGCCATTGAAATTGTGGGCGCCAAAAACATTGTTATTGTTCAGAACAAGATTGACTTGGTTGACGAGAAGAGAGCGCTTGAAAGTTACGAAGAGATAAAAAATTTCGTGATGGGGAGTATAGCTGAAAACGCGCCTGTCATACCAGTTTCTGCTCAGCATGGCCTTAACATTGACGCGTTAATTCAAGCATTGGAAGAGCATATTCCAACGCCTAAACGTGACCCGATGAGACCTCCGAGAATGCATGTGGTTCGATCTTTTGACGTTAACAAACCTGGAACACTTGCGGAAAAGTTGGCTGGAGGCGTTATAGGCGGTACAATCGTTCAGGGATCGTTCAAGGTTGGAGACGAAATTGAGATTCGACCAGGTGTGCGTGTTGAAAAACAGGCACGAGCGGTTTATGAACCCCTTTTCACAGAGGTAGTGAGTCTCCATTCAGGTGGCAAAGCGGTTCAGGAGGCGCAACCTGGAGGACTCGTGGGCGTAGGAACCCTGCTCGATCCTTCGCTGACCAAAGCAGATGGACTAATCGGAAACTTAGTAGGCAAGCCTGAGATGCTTCCGCCAACCCGCACAGAATTAACAATGGATACACATCTTTTTCCTCGCGCTGTTGGAACAAAAGAGTTGATGGAAGTTGAAGATGTGCGCACTGGTGAGGCACTTCTCCTTGACGTGGGCACAAGCATAACGGCTGGCAACGTTGTTTCTCTGAAGGGTGAACTTGCCTCACTCAAGTTGAATCGACCGATAAGCGCCGATGAAGGTGCCAGAGCAGCCATAAGCCGAAAAATTGCTGGAAGATGGCGCCTCATAGGCTATGGAATAATAGAATAGACAAAAATGTATACACGACGCGGCTTTTTCCGCTTCGCCTTACTAGGCTGCAATCACGGAAGCCTAAGCATTTCATCTACATCTTCGTGTACAAGGATATAGGTCCGGATTTTGTGTCCAATGGCCATGTATTAATTAGCGTTGGCCTCTTTGTCGAAGCTAGAGGTAATGACCGCATCATTAACACTTATCTTAAGGTTTTCACCCTCTGTACTTTTTTGCGAATTTTTCGTAGAGAGTCTTCAACTCCATAGCTCTTTCTTCGCTTTCCTCAATCTTTAACTCCGTGCAATCGTAGTTCAGCATCTCTCTCATTATCTTAACCGCCTTATCTGTAAAGGCCACGGTTCCATCTTCCTTTATCTTTTCTATCCCATCAAACTTCTGGGCTTCCTCGTTAATTCTAATTGCCTCTTCAAGGGTTAGTTCCTCAGGCAAAAAAACCTCTGCACCCTTGGCACTGAGGCGCACAGGATAGCCTCCGGGTAGTCCATTTGGTCCTGGCGCATGAGTTAATTCGCCAGTATCGTTTAGGATGGCTATTATATTCTTCACGGCTGAGGAAGCCACTTGTTGATCGCTTTGGTTACCCGCAGGCGTGGGCAAGGGCTCAGAAAACAGTTTCTCAGGATCAAACCTTTCGGTGACGTTTTTGTCTCCCACGAGAATCTTTAAGAAGTAGGGTGCACCACCCGATGTGCCATAATCTTCAATGTGGACATCGTGGAAGTGATGAGCAACCATAAAGACCGAGACATTGCGTACAGGCACGTTGAGTTTTCTGCTCACAACCAATTTTATCCGCGGTATGAGAAGGTCGAAGTTGCCGATTCCAACTGTTGGGGTCAAACCTACCTTTCCAAGAACTGGATGCACTCCATCTGGGAAAGACGAACTCACAACATGAGCCTTTATCCCAGCTTTCTTAAAGGCTCTCATCAACTTATGAACCAGTGTTAAATGCATGGGTAGCCAAGGACCCAAGCCTGCTTCCAAAAGTTTACTGTAGGCTTCTTTTGGAAGCAGTCCAATCACCCACCATGACTGCAGCGTGGTGGCATTGAAAATCAGATCAGGCTTCACTTCTGTAAGCGTCTCAGCAGTAGCACCGATGTCGTTTAAGTCGATCTTTCGAAATTCAATGTCAGGATAGAAACCTTGGTTAAGGGCCCCTAAAAGTGCGTTGTTGGTTTTGCTAATGCCCCATTCTTCGTTAACATCCGCTGCAATTATTTTACCCATTCTAGGCGTCCTAGCTAGAAACTCCAAAACGTGTCCACCCAAGCTTCCTAAACCAATAAGCAAAACCTTTGATGAAGCCAAAATTATCGCCTTCTAGCCAAGGACCTACTAACCTACACATATATAATTTTCTCAAAACCTAAACCAACATCAATGTCTACAATGTGGATACAAGGGTAGGGAAGATGACATCAAAAATTCACTTAACATAAGCTTGTCTTCGAGACCGAGAACAGACTCAAAAAAGTTAGGCGCCACACAATGCGGAACAAAATTCCTTCCGTGACAGAGACGTTATAATTTCTTTCTCGATGTCTTTTAGGGGTCTGTTTGCATCTACAATTGTCCATTTGCCTATCCAAGCTAAAGAAAGTGCTTTACGTCTGGTTAGCTTTAATTCTTCCAAGCTTTCAAACATTTCTCGTCGTTTGCGTGTTTGTTGTATCCTTCTGTAAGCTTCTTTTGGGGTAACGTCGAGAAAAAACATGAGGTTTGATGTCGGTACAAAAAAATCGAAGAAATGATAGGCAATTATATGCAGCGGTGACGGTAGATAAGCTGTTCCCATTAAATAACGGACAAAAATCACGTAATCATATCTCCGCCATGAAAAAAGCAGAACTGAACGGATAACATCGAGCATGTAGAAAAAGGCAGCTGCAAAATGTGCGCCCCTTCCCTTCCCATATAGAAACTGTTTAGCTTTAACTCCAAAAAAGTTATCGTATGAAGGATGAAAACGTAGATAAACAGTTTTCCCCTGATTCCTAAGGAAATGATGGAGCGCAAGCGTTTGAACACTTTTTCCTGAAGCGTCCAACCCATCTATAACTATGAAAACCAATTGTTCAAATGCCTCCATCCAACAATATGAAGGTTAAGGCACTGAAGGCAGGCACGGTTAAATTGTCAAAACCCCTGGGTGAAAAACCTTCAACCAAAGCTGCTACAGTGGCAGCTGCAAGGGCTGGAATAATTTTATCAAAAATTGAAAATGAATATAATACGGAAAAGAAAAGCAGGCTAACTGTAAAACTAAAGAAACTGACAAAAAACATTGCTGCTGAACCTTCTAAGCTTTTATCCGCAACAAGCTTGTATCTTCTTCTGCCGTATCTTTCACCCACTATTGAAGCTGCTGCATCGCCATAAGCCATAGGCAAAATGCCAGCAGCAATGATATATGCCTTAGAAGCGAAAAACAATGCTAAAAAAGTGTAGGAAACAGCGTAGAACACAAGTCCCAAATGATGCCCTTCTTCGGTTATATACACAAGACCCGTTAACCTTTTGCCAGTGTTCCTAAACGGAGAGTAAGGTGACACAAAAAATGTTACCAATATGAATGGAGCAGCAACCAAAATTGGATAAATATTCGATGTAAAAAATGGAATAATGAATGGAAGATTTCCAATCATTGCGTGTAAGAACTTACGAGAAACCTTTCGCGAGATGTGAAGAAGTTTGTCCATCCTGCTCGAGACAAAAATTATGAACAGTACATAGACGTAACAGAGAAGCATCAAAAGAACGTTGCCCAAAATTTCTTCGCTGGACATCAGTTCACCTTATGGCGCCGATGACAAAAGCTAACAATCCGATTATAAACCACAAAAGAACAATTTTCTTAACTTTTCTGGCATTTTCTCGTGAATAATCCTTTAGAAGCATAAATGAAGACACGGCAAGTCCAAAATCAGTTATAGCTACTAAAGGAATGAACCACAGAGAAACAAGATTTAGAAGCCAAGGTATTGGACTCAACAAAACCGCGGAAAGATAAAATGATGCGGCTGCAGACGCGGCTGCTTTCTCTCCGAAACGCACGGCTAAAGTTTGGATGTTTCTTGCTTGGTCTCCTTCAACGTCCACAATTCCCTTAGTTATTTCTCTGCCAGTGTTTGAAAGAAAAGCAAAAGCCATAGAGACAAAAACCAACACGTTTAATTTAACCGTGTCAGCAATCGCTACGCTTCCGTAGATGAAGGGTATCGCCACACACGTGCTGACTAGAAAGTTGCCTGGTAGTCCACTGCGTTTTCCAACAGTAGTGTAAGTTACAAATACTATCCATGCGATCATGGCTATTGCAAAACAGAAAATGTTAGTTAAAAACGCAGATGCGAAACCTATCGCTGTGAGAATAAACGCAAACGCTAGGGCTTCTCTCGGCTTGATTAAGCCACTTGGAATTGGGCGGCTTGGCTCGTTTATAGAATCGATTTCCCTATCATGATAATCGTTTATAGCCATAGATGCAGCGGCTAGCATGAAGCCAGTAATGAATCCGTAGACGAGATTTGGCCAAAAAGCGTTTGTAGCATTCGAGCTTTCGAGTGCTGCACCGACTATAACAGCAAAACCCATCATTAAACAATTTACTGGACGCATTAAGCGCAGATAGCCGCTGAGTTTACCCATAATTTTTCAAACCTTACATTAGACCATACGCTTCATTAAAGTTATAAAATTCACGTTAGCTTTCAGAAGCTTAATACTTTGGAGTTAAGGAAAGTTGGAGATGTTGAAGGTTACGGAACAATGGTTTAGACTTCTTTTACGGTCGGCTCTTTTACCATTCCAGTTATCAACATTGCGGCTGCTAACTCCACTAGAGTGAAAATGTAGAATGGCGCTACAGGATTGATGCTTTGAAACGTGAAACCTCCGATGAGTGCACCCAATCCAGCGGAAACAGCGTTACTTATGTCCCAGATCGCCGTTATTCTTCCCCTAGCCATTCTAGGTGTTAGGTCTGCTTGCAGAGCCTCGTGAGCAGGTGCATAATAAATTCCTGTCACCACGAGAAGAAGGGCAACAGTCATCGTTTGAATCAGCGACTGGGAGAAACTAAAGAGTATAGCTGTTGGGGCACATGTTAACAGCGAAATTATCATAATTTTTTTCTTCCCAACCCTGTCGCTAAGCCAGCCTCCAGGGATTTTTAGAGTGCTAGCCAAAAGAAGTTGTGCGCTGACAACCCAAACCCATTCAAATATACTGAGCCTAATCACGCTATACGCATACAAAACGTAGAATTGTCCTACAGCGCCGTTGGCAAAAGCAACCAAAGCATATGCAACTATCAGAGCCTTCAGACTCGTAGGCAACGTACGCGTGAGTTTTGTTAAGCCTGCAAACGTGTCTCGGACTGAAAGGTCTGGTTTGGCAACCGTTCTAGGTTGCAATGTTTCTCTAAGAAAGATGAATGTTATAATAGCCGATATGAAAGAGAAAAACATAGCGTACATGCAAGCCAGCCTAAAACCATTTTCTAATCCGTAGTTCTCCATTAACCATCCTCCAATTAAAGGAGCTATTGGTAAAGGAAGGGCAGAGACAACTTGAACGAAGGCTATTCCTCTCGTTCGTTTATCATGCGGGATTTGCCATGGTTCCAAGCGTAGCAAACACGGTTAATGCCCCGAATATGCGCCAATCCGAAACAACAGCGTAGAGCAGTGGAAAGAATGCCCCGTAAAAGGTGGTGAGAGTCACAATTTTTCTTCGGCCATAAAAATCTGCTAGATATCCTCCAATAGAAAGCGTGGCAAACTGGAAAAGGGAGGCTGCCGATGTGAACAATCCCAGTGTTAAGGGGTTACCACCAATTATTTGAACGAAATATAAGGGAATGAAAGAACCCATGATGCTTCCTAATGACCTGATGCTGCCGCTGGTGGCGATAACTGCGATGTTTCGTCGAGAGGCACCAAAATTGAGTTTGTTTTGTTCGGTTTTCGTTTTTGCTGTTGTGTTTTGCATTATGCTTTAGCCTTCGTCATCTTATACCTTTTCGTCACGTTTTCCACATTTCCATCTTCAAAAGCATATATCTCCTGCAGATTCTTTTTCCAGTCTCTCTCGTACATGAAGGGGTCGTCTATTCGCTTCTCCGACGGATCGACATGAATCCATCTTTTTTGTTTGTTATCCCAAACCTCTGTCCATACGTGGTCCGACATGTCGAGTATTATTCTAGCACGGTAGTTGTGCGCTAGGCAAAGGCTTGTAAAGAGAATGCTGAATTCTCCGCATCTGCCCTTGCCGTAGGTCACAATTTCCCTAGGATCGTTATGGCGGATTATGTCTTTTTTGCTAAATTTGACCTTTTTATGAAGCCAATCTAACAGTTCTGTTAAGGTGTATTTTCTTTCAAACATTCCTCTGAGTTCAGAAAGCAGAGACGGTTCTCTCAACTTTTTGCTGATTTTTTGATAATCTTCTATTGACTTTCGACTTAGCACAACCATGTAGCGTCTTCCTTAACATCTTTTTGACTGCATGCATCAACTGAAGATGAAATTTGCAACTACAAAGTAATTGTGAAGCCAGAGTCAAGATTGAAGTTAAAAACAGTGAACAATGAGCAGAAATAAATATGCATTATTCTATCATGAATAGTATGGGAAAAACATGGCATTAAGGGTCATTCTGGACTCGAACTTCCTCCTTATTCCTTCAAAGTTTCAAATCGACATATTTGAAGGATTGATGAACCTTCTAAATCAACGGTTTGAACCGATTTTGCTCTCCTCTACATATAACGAGCTCCAAACCATGGCTGAGAAAGGTTCGCCGCGTCTTCGTAAAAAGGCGGAATTGGCGCTGAAACTCGCCGGAAAGTGTAGTATTATAGATGTGGAGCATGGAAGGGAAGAAACACAGGACAATGTAATCATTCGAACGGCTAGCGAGTGGAAGTGTCCGGTTGCCACCAACGACCGAGAACTGCGGAATAGATTGAGAGCCAAAGGGCTGCCAGTCATTTTTTTGAGAGGCAGAGGCCACCTTGAGTTGGAAGGCGCGCTGTAGCTTGCTTGAAAGAGGAAAGCGTCCTTTAAGTTGATTCCGAAAGCCTAATATGTGCGGGCTATTTATCTGAGACAAGCCCATCCCTTTCCGGGATCAGTCATGTTTAAACTAATTGATCTTGAAGATACCATTCGCATTCCACCTGAAAAATTTGGCGAACCCATAGAGAAGGTTGGCTATGAACAGTTGAAGAGCAAATATGAGGGCATGGTCGATGAGAATCTGGGCTACGTTATAGCCGTGACCGATATTCAAGTTAGCCCGGTGGGCAAGATCATTCCAGGTGACGGTGCAACTTATCACAGGGCTGTGTTTTCCCTGCTTACGTTCCTGCCAAAAATTCAGGAGATTGTGGAAGGCGAGGTTGTGGAAATCGCAGATTTCGGTGCCTTCGTCCGTGTTGGACCAATCGACGCACTGCTGCATGTTTCACAACTCCTAGACGACTTCATATCCTATGATGAAAAACAGGGCGTGCTCATGGGCAAAGAAACCAAACGCAAATTGGCAACCGGCGACCAAGTTAGAACGCGCATCACAGCTGTTTCGCTAGGAAGAGAAGGCGCCTCAGGAAAGGTAGGTGTTACGGCGCGGCAACCGTTCTTGGGCAAACTTGAATGGATAAAGCAGGAACTTGAGAAGCTAAGGACTTCCGAAGCAGAAAAAGCCAAGAAACAACCACTTGAACAAGTTAAAGCAGTCAAATATGCATCGGGAGAAGCAAAAACATGAGTGAAAAAGCCTGCAGAGAATGCAGCTACATGACTACAGAGCCAGCATGTCCCAACTGTAAGGCTACGAGCCTCAGCGACGACTTTTCAGGGCTCGTCATAATCTTTGACCCTCAGGGCTCAGCCATAGCCCAAGCCATGAAAATCACCAAGAAAGGCAGATATGCACTGCGTGTAAGATAGAAGTTACATCCATAACAATCTGAAGGCAGCCAAGGAAGAAGTTGTTGTTATAAATTGCTATAGGCACAACAACTTCAGGGTATCGGCGCAGAAAACGGGAGGTTGAAAAAATAAGGCATGGCATTCCGCCTGAACAACAGACGCTTGTTCTCACATCTCAACTGCGTCAAGAACTGAAGAAACCGCTCGGAACACTAATCGAGGGCACACCAAACGAAACCATGAAACAACTAAAAGAACTGGTCAAAAAAGAAAAATCGACCAAAATCATATCTGTGGGTGATGTCGTCACTCAAAACATGACACAACACAATATACCAATCCACGTCGTAATCGTTGACAACAAGGTTATGAGAGAACCGATCCAACCAGTTCAAGTAACTACGAGGCAAACCGTAAACGTAAAAAATCCTCCAGGATCGCTCACACCTGAAACATGGACAACAATAGAGAAAGCGATCAAAAGAAAGGCGCAAACCAGAGTGCTCGTTGAGGGAGAAGAAGACCTCCTAACACTGGTAGCAGTTTTAAGCGCTCCACAAAACTCCATTGTGATTTATGGTCAACCCCACGAAGGCATAGTTATTGTTAAAGTCAACAAAAGCGTGAAAGAGAAGGTGCGCCGAATCATAGAAGCCATGGAGCCATTGGAGCCAGTTTCGAAAAGCTAAAATGAAAGGGCGCACATCAGAAACCGCAAGTCAACCGGAAGAAAACGACGATGGAAATCAAAATCACACAACAACAATACAACTTGCTGCTCAAAAGGAAAGAGGTAATCTTCAAAGTTGAACACACACAAACGAAAGGGACACCGTCTCGCTTAGAAATACGCAAGACACTAGCTGAAATGCTCCAAACCACCATAGAAGCCGTGTATGTCAAACGTGTAGAAACAAAAACTGGAACCATGACCGCCACAGGCGAAGCCAACGTTTATGATACGGTTGAACAAGCAAAAATGTTGGAGCCCCCGTACATTATTACGAGAAACACCCCGAAAGAAGAAAGAGAAGAAAAAACTGAGCCATCAACCGAAAAACCAGCGCAACCTGCACCGTAGGAGGAATAATTAGATGGCTGAAAAGGCAAAGGGAAAAGGCAAACCTACAGAAAAAGTTCCTGAAAAGCCAGCCGAGAAACCCGTTGAGAAACCCGTTGAGAAACCCGTTGCTGAAAAGCCTGTGGAAAAACCTGAAGAAAAGAGGAAGAAACCTGAAAAAGTCAAAAAGAAAGAGAAAGGCGCCTATACCCGCTACAAAATTGACGAGAAAGAGCTCACCAGACTGCGTCCCTTCTGTGAACGATGTGGACCAGGATTTTTCATGGCAGACCACGGCGACCGCTATGCCTGCGGTCACTGCGGCTTCACCCGTTACAAACGAGTCTAGAGAGTGGCATGTTTAAATCTTAACAGCACTTATTGTGCTTGTGAGTAGAGGCTTTAGAAAACATGTTAAGGGTAAGTGTTTTCATCCATCAGATGTCGGCTGAACGCTTCTGGGATATTGAAAAGCCCATCCCACCGGTTCAAATTGCCACAAACCTAAACCTTGTAGGCGTAGAAAAGAAGCGGGACGACCTTCTCGAGGTGCCCTTTGTCTTCACAATTAATTATAATCCAGCTGTGGCTCAGATCAGCGTTAAAGGCAGAGCCCATGTTACTGGCGAGAAAGAGGAACTGAAGCAGATACACGATGCTTATATGGATAAGAAGCCGCCACCACCGGTTGTTGTTCAATCCATTTCCAACGTTGCCTTTCTGGAGTCTATAATTATTACGCGGACATTGAACATTCCACCGCCTGTGCCTTTACCCCAGATTCCGCCTAGTCCAGTTGAAGGTAAAAAGCCTGGTGAACCACCTTACAGAGCTTGAGGATTTTGAGGGACTGAGTTTAGATAGCAAGATTACCATTGTGAGCAATACACGTGGACCTTATTGAGCTTCAGCGCATATGTAATTGGTTTTTTGAAGTTCTAGTGGGCATCCACCGCCGCAGATTTGTAGTTGTGGGCAGTCCTTGCATTTTGGTTCCGCGTATTCCCTCTTTCTTATGCTCACTGCAAGCGGGTGGTTCCAGATTTTTTGCCAGTCGTCTCTGAGTATGTTGCCGAGGTTCTCAAAGTAGCTTTGACACGGATATACGTCGCCGTTTGGTCCCACGCACATGTTGATCAAAGCCGCGGTACAGGATTTGACACCTAAACCTAGGCTGGTTGGATCAAAACGGCAGTATTGTGTGGGAGTGTACCAGAGAAACTTTAACCCGAGTTGATTGGCTTTGTCGCGTACTTTAGGCAACAACTCCTTTAGTGTTTCAACTGATACAACAAATTCGTCGCTTATTTCACTGGCTTTTCCAGAGTAGATTAGGCTGTTGCATCCGAAGCCTGCGACTCCAAGCTCTTTTATGAAGTCAACGGTTTCCAAAAAACTTGGTGCATTGTACTTGCTCAGAGTGGTGTTTGTTGTAGCATAAATTTTAGTCGGAATTATGTTTTTGATTCCTGTGACTGTTTCTTTCCAGCTTCCCTTGATCTCTGTCATTAAATCGTGAATTTCCGACCTGTGCGATTCAAGGGTCACCTGAAGAAAGTCCAGTCCGGACTTTTCAAGGGTCTTAACATAGTTTTTGTCTTTTAGTTTTCTGCCATTTGTGATTAACCCGGTTACTATTCCCTTGTTTTGTGCGTATTGCAGTAGTTCGGATAGGTCTTCGCGGAGTGTGGGTTCGCCTCCGGTGAAGGTCAGTATAAACACGCCGATTTGATGCAGGTGATCTATGACAGTTTTCCATTGTTCGGTTGTCAACTCTTCGGTTTCGTGTGGGCCTCCAGCATAACAGTGAACGCAGTTGTTTTGACACCTGTAGGTCAACGCCAAATCCATGCGAAGCGGCGCTGAAAATTGCTGTGTAAAGGGCTCGACACTTTTGACGTCGAGAAACGATATTGGGCAAACTTCCTCTGTCTGCGCCAAAGTGCTGACAGTGTAGATAAGTTTTTCGTGGTCTCTTCTTGCTGTTTTTTGGTCAACTCTGTACATGCGCCGAATCTTCTTCGCAGCAGCGTCTGTCGGCATTCCTTGCATGAAAAGGTAGGCATGCGCTGTGGCTGTCTCGTTCAGATATAGGACTGTGTTAGCGTTGACGACCAGAAGCCCTTTGCCGTCTAGCTCAACGCGAAGCTGAAGTGCCAAACCAGCAAATTTGTCTTTTCCTCGGTAAGTGTAGCGACCCAGAGGAATCTTGGATACACGGAAGATCTTACGCAATAGACTCATGGCTTCGCAACCTCCTTTTTCAGCCCACCCCTCCGCCAGCACAGGCGCAAGCGCAGGATACACAGGCACAGACACACGCGCAAGCAGCGCACGCACAGACACAACTTGAACGGTGGTGAGCAGGCTCGGATGAAGCCTTAGCAGTCGCTGGCGCAGGCACAATCGCGTTGGCGAATTTTTCGAGGTTGACTACAACATTGTTGGAGGTTTTTTCCACAGCGGTTGCGATGTTGTTTGCGAAGTCGGCACCCGGAATTGTCGGCGGCTTCGACGCTTGAGTTGGAGTTTCCACGTTTGGTTTGTACGTGGGACTTGGGTGATAGTATTGATAGCCGTACCAGTACCATAGCCAGAATGGACTGGGCTCGAAGGCTCTGTCACGGAACGCTGTTTGAGTACGTGACTGATAGTTTGGATCGAGGAATAGCCACAACAGTTGTTCATCATATGCTTTCGAGGCTAGCTCAGGTGTGCCTGCTTGTTCCACTTGCTCCCAGGCTTTTACCACAATTTTTCTGTAGTAGTCAATTGTGTCCCGTCTGCAGTATCCACGCATTTTTTCTTCGACAGTGCCTCTGAGATACATCACTGTTTGCGCCAGTTTTTCTTCGTCTAGGATTCCGTCTCCCTTTATTGCTTTGAGAAAGTCGATTTCGTAGTAACGCAGAGGCGTTTCCTGCGGTTCTGCCACAGTCTTGTCCTGAAATGGTTGCATGGTTTTCAGTTTAAGCGAGGGAGTTGTGGATTCAACCCATATGGCTCTCTTCTGTAAGAGACTGTAGAGGATTTCTGTAACTATCATTGTGGGCTTTGCATCTAAAAGGTAAGAGGCCTCTACGGCTGTCAAACCATGCCTTATTCCAAGGGTTTCTATGCTAATCGTAGGCATCAAATATGGTCTCTTGCGAGCTACATAGACCACGGCACCTACTGCAGCGAGAACGACTCCAAATATAAAGAGCGCATACCCGTATTGTTGCAAAAAGGCGACTACACCAGTTGATTGCGTCTCGTGACTCTGCACATACTCTTTTGGAAAAGAAACTCCAAAGGTGTATTTCTGATTCGGCGAGAGATTTTGTCTCTCCCAATAAATTGCTAGGCGACCGTCTTCAGTAAGAGTGTTGTTCCAGTCTACGGATGTTTCGACGTTTTGTGTGGTGACTCCCGCTGGCAAAACAATCGACACGTTAAGGTCGAGCACGCTTGCTTCTTGCCACCAAGTTGGGATGAACTGCATGCCAACGTTGCCCGGATTCTGTGCGTCTTCATATATCATGTGGGCAACATTAGTTGTAAGGTTGAATCTCACAGTTTGCCCAGCTTTCAAAGGCGAGTAAAGGTAAACACGTACCTTGTAGTCGCTTCCAGAACTTGCGTCAGAGGCTGTCAACGTACGACCGTACTGGTCCATAGCCGTGCCTATTGTGAAATCGCCTTGAGGCTGACCAACATCCACATAATTGATATTGAGGCCAGAATCAAGTGTTATACTAATGTCATAAAGCAAATCAATTGTTCCATTTTGGTTTATCCATATCTTTGCCCATTCATGTTCAAGATGATATTGTCTTTGTTGTGCAGTTGCTACGCCTACAAACGTTACCAAAATGATTGCTGCGAGCAGTGTAATTAGCAAGGGATGAGACTTCACCATTTGGGCTCCTCGGCTACCTCGAAGGTGTGTCCACAATATGTGCATGTGGCGTACGGTACTCCGGACACAATTTTGATTTGGTTAGCATCCACAGAAGCTGAGCAGTTTGGGCATTTGAGCGCAACCGCCTTCATCTGTCCAGAAACCTCTAACCTCTGAATTATCGTTTTTGGCTTTTTGGTTATGTAATAGGCGATTCCGAAGCCAACAATAAACAACAGGGCAGCAACGATTAGTCTTGTGGATGCGTAAACCGAGGCTAAAGCGAGTATGATACCGAAAAAGAAAAGAACGGCAACCGCAATCGCACCTAACACTGTTTTGAGGTTCACGGATACGTTTGATACAACTTCTGGTAATTCAACCTTACCCTATTCTAAAAAGAGGAAGCCAGATTGAAACCGTTTTTTAGACTGGAGTGGTTGAAAACCAAACAAGCAGTGCATGAATTATGAGATACAACGATGCTAATAGTTGATTGGGTGCGCTTTTAGTCCTAAAATTTTGGCAAATTGTTTGGGCGTATTGTGTTCTTCTATGCCTTGAAAGTGTTTATCGTATGAAACGAGGTATTTTATGCCTAGTTCCCTTGTCGCAGATAATTGCTCCAAGTCTTTATCATTAATTAGGTGGGAATATTTAGGGAAATGTTTTCTCAGTTGGTGACTGAAGACAATTTTGCACGTGGTGAACGGGTAGATGCGATATTGATCGGCCAGTTTTTTGTCGTAATGTTTCCTGAAGTATTGATAGACTTCCTTGAATGTTGATTCGGTGATTATTGCTTCGAATCGATTTTGATTTAGAGCGTTAACGATAAGGTTGGAATTTGATTTTGGGATTTCAAAAGCGTATATGAAAACGTTGGTGTCGAGTAAGGCCCTGAGTTTAATGCTACTGCTCAAGTTTTTGCAGTTCCTTCTCGAGTTGTCCCGGACTGACGCCTCTTCTTTCGTGGGTTTTGATGCGCTTCCACAAGTCTTCTCTGCTTAACAATCCTGAATCAACGGCGTACTTCATAATAGCAGCCCGAATGGCTTCAGACTTAGAGTTGAAGAGGCCTAGTCTGACCATTTCCTCGAGAAGCTCAGCTTCTAGTCCTCTAAACTTTAAGGTCAAGGTGGTGTTCTGCATCGTTATTCCTCAGTTTTTATAGTGACTTAATAGCTATTAAATGTTGTTTTTATTCTGGAGGCTTTCCAAAGCGTTACTTCAGTGGCACGTACATGCTTGATCTGGATGCGCCTATTCCTGGCGTTCCGTGCTTTACGGGTTTGTTGGTTATGGCGAACTCGCCCAAAAAGTGTCCAATCATTTCTGGTTGTATTTCCACGGCTGTGAACTCTTTTCCGTTGTGAACCAGTATTGTTGCGCCCACCATTTCGGGTAGTATAACCATGTCCCGAGCGTGAGTTTTCATCACCATGGCTTTCTGTGTTTGTCCTTGGTTTTCTCTGGTTTTTCTTATGTTTTCTAATAGTGTTCTTTGTTCGGGTTTTAGTCCGCGTTGTAGGCTGCGCCTTTGGCGTGAGGGCAATATTTTTATGAATTCGTCCATGGACATGGCTTGTAAATCGTTTAATGTGTAGCCGCGATATCGGAATTCTTTGGGCATGCGTTGGTTTCCTCTTTGTTTCTGGGGTATGTTTGTTTGTTTTGGGGTTAATTAACTTGTTGTTTTGATTAGGCTACTGTTATAGTATGGGTGTGTGAAAAATTTTTTGTGTTGGTTGGTGTTTAGATGTTTGTGTTTTGGAGTATTTCCATGTCGTTTGAGGGCTTCTCTCGTGGATTCCTTCATTCTTACCAACCGTGCTTAATTGTTGAGGGCGGAGTCGTTTCCTTCCCGATACCTGTCGTTTAGATTCTGATGTTAAACAAATTTGTTCACCAGTCTCTTCAGTTCTTGTGGGGATAATTTCTCGGAGTCTATCAGTACCCTGTTGCCGCTTGAGGTGACGTCACAGTCGCAAAACTCCTGGCAGTCGCCTCACATCATACCAATAATGTTTGAAGGCTTTTGATCTCCAGATTATGAGTTTTGCACGTTCTACTCTTTAATAATTCCTTTCCAAATTATCGGGCATGCAATAACTGCGTTATTGGGTATTCGTTGACTCTCCCCATGCGTCTTGACAGGGCAAACAGAACAACAGCCACAGCCACCAACAAAACCGTTGCTATTCCTAAGAAAACTAGGCTTGACGAGATGACGCGGACAGAATTAATGCCGCTGTCTGCACCAGCGTGATCTGTGTCTCCAGACCAACTCGCACGGATGAAGTAGAGTCCAGCAGACGCAGGTCTCCACTCGTAGGAGTACCGCCCACTTGAATCACACGACACAGTCTTCAGAACAATCCACGAAGAGTTGCCTAACCTCACGTAAATCGTGACCACCCCATCAACCGAAACAGGAGAGACCAATCCGCTTATCAAGACTGAACTGCCCTCGATCACCAAGGTCGATGAAAGCGAAAGCGTAACTGAAGAAGTTGCCAACGCACTGAAGCTCGACGAAACCTGCCCAGGCGACACTTGCTCAGCGTCTTCCAAAGTTACAACCTGAGCAGAAATGCCCTCAAGCGAGTCTGGGCACTCACCAACTCTCCATCCGATTTCCCAATTGCCACCCGTGGTTTCAGCCACGTAATAACGCTCACCGTTATAACTGAAATAGGAAACCGACGATCTCGCATCGTACGGCGTGTGCGAAAGACTTACTCCAACATTCATGTGATCTTCACTCTCATAGTACAGCAACACGACATCCAATCCGCCAGCCATCATAACCGACGCTGCCACAAAGGAGAAAAGATCACAGTCGCCCTGATTCTCAACAATCGTTTCAACAGGATACTTCTGAGGCGCACTCGCCTCATACGGAATCTGATGTACAATCATCAGGACACCGTTAGCAAAGTCTTCATCGTCATGATAAATGCTCCTCAGGCTCTCAGCCACAGGCTCAAGAGCGTAGGGAGTAACAAACTTCCCAATGTCATATGTGGAACGCAAAATGTGATCTTTGCCAACAAAATATTCATACAGCGAAGGAGACACGGAAACATTCAACTCATAACGGTCAGAACCATCAGGGTGGTCAAGAAGCCAATAACTATACCCAAAGTCAGCCGCAAAAGAACAAGGAGAAAAGGAAAAAACCACTAGAAAAACCATCCAGGTAACGATTACCGCAAAACGAAACGAGGCCAAAATCGCCTTGCCCCATCTTTATAGAGTTCTCTATATTTGGACTGCACGGAATAAAAGAAATATGAAAGACAAGTTAAGACAACTAATATGTACCAGCGTTAACAAGTGCCTCTTAGAAGCAACATAATATAGAATATAAAGTTGATCCGCAACCGAAAAATCACCCTTGGATCAATCATAGTTGACGCGACTGTTCAAAGCCTGATAACTCAATTTCAATGAGCTGCAAACATCACCAACAATTATGTAACTCTTATATGCCTTAACTTGTCTTGTTCTTCTTGGTGGTGGGTCTAGGCGGGGGGATAGGGGTCCCCTGAAAGGGCGCCAAAAGCGCTCTGACCGTAAACCCTCTTTACGACGGGCTGAAGGCTATGGTGAGGCGTTTAAGAGCGCTAAGCTTCGCGGTCTCTGGCTGTGAGTGTCGGTCCCTTGGGGCTGGCGGTCGCGAGGCGGCTTTCGTAGGGAAGCCGTCACCTGCGGTTGTCAGGCGAATCTGGCCAGGCCCGGGAGGGAGCAACCTAAACCTGGACGCTGAGCGCTCAGGGGAGAGCCGACATGAGACTATGGGGCTGAATGAAGCTGGGCGCAAACTGGGCGTCGAACCACAGCGATCCACCGCCTCTTTGTAGGAACTTCACGGATGAATGCCGAGTTCTAACAACATTTTGCAGGGTTTGCAGACCTCACCAATTGTTGGTTCTCCACAGAACTTGCAATCGCGTAGTTTGGCTTCTTCCGCCATCTTTTCGAGTGCAGGTCGGATTCTTTCCACAGACTTCAGCAGTGTAAATTTTGTGCCTGCGTGTTTCTCTTCCAATCGGTTGAGCATTGTGCGTATGTCACTTCTTAAGGCGGTGGGCGCGTAAGGGCAGGGCACGCCTTGAAACTTGATCTTCCTTAGGTAGGCATAGAAGGCTACTTCTCTCTCGGGCACTTCTGTGAACGGCTTTACCCGCTGCACAAATTTGGGATGCTTCTCATTTAACACAGGTTTAACTCGCGCTATTCGCAGGGCGTCACCGTGAATCATGTTCAGCAGTATGGTTTGTGTTTCGTCATCCAAGTTGTGTGCAGTAGCCAGTTTGTTCACTCCAGTCTTTCGAGCAGCAAGGTTTAGAGATCGTCTGCGCAGGACTCCACAATAGGCGCAAGGCGTAATTCCATTTTCTTTCTTGCCACGAATCATCTGCACAAGTTCGTCGAGTTTAATGCCGTACAAATCCTTAAAGGAAATTACCACGTGTTCAACGCCCAGCTTTCGACAGTTTTCCGTTGCAAAGTTTAGTGCTTCATCTCTATAACCCTCGATTCCTTCGTCAACCGTGGCAGCGCACAGAGACGATTTTGGAAAATTCTTCTCAATCTTGACTAAGATGTGCAAAAGTGTTATGCTGTCTTTTCCGCCTGAAACTGCCACCATAATCTTGTCGTCTAGTTTGAACATGTCATACTTGGCTATGGTTGCCCTAACCTTGTCTTCAATTGATTGGCAGAAGCATTTGGCACAGAGTTTCTCCCCTGAGTAAGGTCGCATGTAAACGGCGGCTCTTCGTCTGCAAAGCGTGCACGTAACCATGCTCTACTCGCCACAATCTCTTAGATTGAGGACAACCCCATCTGCCAGAGAGTTA
>Ga0315308_1000016_pt1 | contig 94212 bp, 94 predicted proteins | sample TDP3_MG_FD_203078 | JGI IMG/M metagenome (GOLD analysis project Ga0315308, IMG submission 203078) | Freshwater sediment microbial communities from Lake Towuti, South Sulawesi, Indonesia - TDP3 | ecosystem: Environmental > Aquatic > Freshwater > Lake > Sediment | place: Indonesia: South Sulawesi...
GGGGCGGATAGAAGGATGATCTATAGGATCAAGAAGGAGGAAGGGGTGGATTTGAAGAAGAAAACCAATGGAGGCCGGATGCTGGGTCCACCGCTAAGAAAAGGTTGCATTCGGCTTTCATAGAAGGAGGAATGCCGATGAAAGCAAAGCTTATAGTTCTGTGCGGTATTGGCATGCTTGCCCTGTTTCCAATAACTTCAAGCGCAGGAGTCGGAGATATCAGCGTGGGCGGAATGCTGGGATTGGCGACATCTCCCGGGGATACAGACATGGGGACTGGATATGGCTTGCTTGTAGGCGGAGGCTACCAGTTTATGGAGGGCCTCGTAGCTGGGGTAGAGGATGGAGTTGAGGGAAGGTTTGAAATTGGATATTTTTCATGGTCCAAGGATGTCTCACCTGGTTTCGGTTTTCCCTCTGTTGAACTCAATGTAACAGATACACCGCTCTACTTTCTTGGCCGCTATATCTATCCTATAAATGAAGAGTTTAAGGTGTATGGTGAGGCAGGTTTTAGTGTTAATTTATGGAAAGCAGAAGTAGCAATTCCATTTTTCGGGAAAGTATCTTCCAGTGATACCGAAATTGGATTTGCAATTGGTGGGGGCTGTGAGTATTACATCAGCCCGACATTTGGCATCGGAGGCGATCTGCGGTATAACGCCTTTTCAGACGGAAGCCACGCCATAATAATGGTTCAGGGCAACTATCATATTTTCAAGGCAGCGCCAGCGCCCCACAGGGCTGCTCCCAGCGAAAAACCTGCACCGGCAGCCAAGCCAGCGCCAAAGAGGAGGAGATAAGTCAGATCATCATTCCGCCGCCGTCCACAACGATGGTCTGGCCAGTGATATAGGCTGAGGCATCCGAGGCAAGAAACAGGGCGGCGCCAACGATATCCAGGGGCTCTCCCAATCTTTTGATGGGGAGCCCCTTTAGTATTTCTTCGGCGATCTCAGGGCTACCGTGGATAGCCTCGCTAAACTTGGTCTTGATTACACCCGGGGCTATGGCATTGACCCTGATATTCATTGCAGCCCATTCCTGGGCAAGAACCCTTGTGAGCATTATTACCCCTGCCTTGCTCACGCTGTAGGCGCCGAGCCCCAGGCCGGGCTTGATGCCTGCCACAGATGCCATATTGACGATTTTTCCCCCTCCCTTTTCTGTCATGATGGGCACCACCTCTTTGCTCAGGAAAAAGAAACCCCTGATGTTCACCTCGAAGATCTTGTCCCATGCCTTCTCGTCGGTATTGATGATGGGCCCGAACAGGGGGTTAGTCCCTGCATTGTTCACCAGTATGTCAATTCGTCCATAGCGATCTATGGTTTTCTGGACAAGCGCCTTGAGCTCCTCGATCTTTCCGCCATGTGCAGCAATTGGAAATGCTTCGCCTCCTGATTTTTTAATCTCCTGGGCGACCCGCTCCAGGTCGGGCTGTTTCCTGCTCGAAAGCACAACCTTTGCTCCTGCCTCTGCGAATGCCGTTGCTATGGCCTCGCCGATCCCCCTGCTGGCACCTGTTATAATGGCGACCTGATTGTCCAGCCTGAATTTATTCACGAACCTTTCCATTATTAGAGCCCTGCGCTGAGCTTGAGATTGTATGAAGGAATATTCGCAAAATCTGCCTCAAGGGAAAGTTTCACAACCCCGAGTGAGAGCTTCAAGCCCAGGTAACCAACAAAATTTGCCAGGGATTCCTTCTCGATCGTCAGGGGAAACCAATCTGGAAGAACCGGCTCGCTCTGGGTGAATACCCCTCCAATCCCTGCATATGGAGTAATAAAGACGATGCCCTTGCTGATGGAGAGGTCAACCCTTTCGGTCTGGAAATTGAGATAATCAACCCCGATTAGTTTTGTATAGGATGCCCGCAAGGCGATTGCAGGCTCTGCTATGCCCCCCTTTACAAAAGCCCACTTCGCCTCTGCGCCGAAGAGTTGGATGTTGCTGTTGGGAACATAGGAATACATGATTCCGAAGTCGAGCCCAAATGGAAGGCCCTTTATTACATGTATTTTCGGAATAAGAAGATAGGACGGGGGTTTGGGAGGAGACAGGGGTGAGGCTGTGTCGGTGATAGCTAATGCCCAATAGAGGGCTTCCTCGTTGATGTCAAGTGCTGTGGCCTCAATCCCGATGTCAAAGCCTGTCAGGCCCTCAGGCGCTGCGGGCGCCATGGGGATAAAATTCAGCCCAAGGCCTGCCTCCTTGCTGAACCGGGAGAATTCATCTTGAACAAGGGCCTGGGGATAATCCTTGTATTTTGTCAGATCAATGTTGTATTTTCCGGCCCAGGCATTTCCGAGCGGAACCAATACGAAAACCAGCACTAAAGCGATTCTCTTCATGTTCTTCCTCCTTTTGTTGAGTTTTACCATCGTGGGATTATTCCACTGTTACACTCTTGGCAAGGTTTCTCGGCTGATCAACATCTGTCCCCCTCAGCACGGCAATATGATAGGCGAATAGCTGAAGCGGGATGGCTATGAGGAAAGGGGAGACAAGCTCGTGCGATCGGGGAATAAGAAAGATGTCGTTGCAGTGCCGCGAGATCTCGTTGTCCCCCTTGGTTGCAACAGCAATAACCCTTCCTCCCCTGGCCCTCACCTCCTCAATATTGCTCCTTACCTTTTCATAAGTCCTTCCCTGCGGCGCCAGGACAACCACGGGCATATGTTCGTCTATCAGGGCAATGGGTCCATGTTTCATCTCTCCTGCGGGATACCCTTCTGCATGAATGTAGGATATCTCTTTAAGCTTTAAAGCACCCTCCAAGGCGATTGGATAATTGATGCCCCGTCCAAGGTAGAGAAAGTCTCTGAGCTCGAAGTATTTTTTTGCCAGGGAGACAATCTCTTCCTCTTTCCTGAGCACTTCTTCCATCCGGGATGGAAGCCTTATCAGCTCCTCAAGATGGGCCCTTGTCTCTTTTCTGTTTATAGTTTCCCACTCATCCCCGATATGGAGTGCGAGCAGGTAAAGCGCTGCCATCTGCGATGTGAAAGCTTTTGTCGAAGCAACGCCGATCTCGGGTCCTGCATGCGTGTAGAGCACATGGTGTGATTCACGTGCAATGGAGGAATCAACGACATTGCATATGGAAATGATCGCGGCGCCTCTTGCCTTGCCTTCTTTGAGGGCTGCAAGGGTGTCTGCTGTCTCACCTGATTGCGAGATTGCGATCAGGATGTCTTTTGGCCCTATTGGCGTGTTTCTGTATCTGAACTCCGAAGCCAGGTCAACCTCGCAGGGAAGCCCTGCGAGCTCTTCGAGGAGAAACTTTCCCACAAGCGCGGCGTGCCAGCTTGTCCCGCATGCGATCAGGAGGCATCTCTTGATGCCTTTGAATAGCCCATGCTTTATATCGTCCAGGTCAACCGAGCCTTTTTCAAGCGAGAATCTTCCCCTCAATGTGTCTGAAACAGCCCTGGGCTGCTCATAGATCTCCTTCTGCATGAAGTGTGTGTATCCGCCCTTCTCGGCCATGAGAGGGCTCCATGTGACTTCTTTGGGGACCCTTCTTATGGATCTTCCTTCGGCCCCCTGGATAATTACAGAGTCAGCGGTAATCACAGCCATCTCTCCGTCTTCAAGAAAGGCCATACTTCGGGTATGTCCCAGGAGCGCCGGTATGTCAGAGGCAAAAAGGTTCTCGCCTTCACCGAAGCCAAGGACAAGCGGGCTTTGGTTTCTTGCCGCATACAGCTTTTCCGGCCCTCCCTCGCAAAGGACGCCAATGGCATAGGAACCCTCCACATCCTTCAGGGCTTTCCTCAGGGCGTCTTCGCATGAGACCCCATCCTTGAGCTTGTCCTCTATGAGGTGTGCGATGACCTCAGTATCGGTGTCAGAGAAAAAACGGTGTCCTTTTTTAATTAATTTTTCCCTCAGCATGAGGTGGTTCTCAATGATCCCGTTGTGAACAACGACAACCCCCTTGCGCCCGAAGCATGATGCCCTGTGCGGATGGGCGTTCTCGTCTGAGGGTTTTCCATGTGTGGCCCATCGTGTATGGCCGAGCCCGAGGATGCCTGAAATATTCTTCCCACGGGCGGCAGCCTCCAGGTCTTTGATCTTCCCCTTTTTACGAACAATGGTCACCCTGCCGTCCTTGAGCACGGCCACCCCTGCGGAATCATAGCCTCTGTATTCAAGCCGTTTGAGCCCCTCAAGGAGGATGGGGAGCACCTCTTTCCTTCCGATGTATCCGATGATCCCGCACATATAATTCAGCGGCCCTTCTTCCTGCTATAGCGTTCTTCCAGCCTTTTCCTGTAGTTGGAGATGTTCTCCTGCCTGGCACGGGACACACCCAGGGCTCCCGATGGGACATCCTTTGTAATGGAGGAGCCTGCGCCAGTAACGGCTTTTCTTCCCACCTTTACAGGGGCAACGAGCATTGTATCGCTTCCGATCAGGGCGCTGTCCCCGATGGTCGTCCTGAACTTTCTGAAGCCGTCGTAATTGCAGGTGATGGTTCCCGCCCCGATATTTACATTCCTTCCAAGCGCAGCATCTCCGAGGTAGGTAAGATGAAGGGCCTTGCTGCCCCTGCCGACCCGTGATTTTTTGACCTCTACGAAGTTCCCAACCTTCGCCTCGTCCTCAATGATGCTCCCCGGCCTCAAATGGCTGAAGGGTCCAACGCTCGCTTTCTTGCCAATCCTGCTGTTCTCAATGACCGAATATGACCTGACAATGGATCCGTCCCCTATTATGGAATCTACAATGAAGACACACGGCTCCAGGATGCATTCCTTCCCGATAACTGTCCTGCCCTTCAGGTTGCAGCCGGCATGAATGGTTGTATCCCTGCCGATCCTGACTTCGGCATCAATTGATGCAGATTCGGGATCCAGTATGGTCACACCGTTCAGCATGTGCCCATCCACGATCTTTTTCCTCACGATCTTATCCGCCCTGGCGAGCTCCACCCTCGTATTGATTCCCATGATCTCATCCGGGCTGCCCGCCATTATTCCGAGGACTCTTTTGCCTTCCTCATTGGCAATCCTGATGATGTCTGGAAGATAGTATTCGTCTTGGACATTCTCTCTGCGAATTTTTCTGATTGTTGAATATAGGAACTCCTTCTCAACGGCATAAATTCCGCTGTTTACTTCCTTGATCTTAAGCTCCTCCGGCTTTGCATCCTTCTCCTCAACGATCCGCCCGATGGAGCCGTCTCTTTCCCTTATGATGCGTCCGTATCCTGCGGGATCAGGCATGATCGAGGTCAAAATGGTCACATGTGCCTTTCCCTTCCTGTGGAGGAAAAGCAGGGCTTTTATGCTGTCCTTTGTTACCAGGGGGGCATCGCCGTTCAGTATGAGGACAGTTCTTGTTGCGGGATCTATGGACTTTCCAGCGATGCGCACGGCGTGGGCGGTTCCAAGCTGCGGCCTCTGGACGACAAAAACAAGCCCCTTCTGTTTCCCGATGCTTCGTATGACATCGGATGCCTGGTGGCCTGCGACAACGATGATCTTTCCTCCGGCTGCATCGATCACATAATTCAGCATTGGCCGTCCGGCAATCGGGTGAAGGACCTTCGGCAGCCTTGATTTCATCCTTGTTCCTTTGCCCGCTGCAAGGATGATAGTAGTAATCCCCTTCATAGATATTTAGGTTACCAGCAAGGGAGAAAAAAATCAAAAAACTATTGACAAGTTTTTAGAAGCTGTTAAAATTTTTGTCTATAAGAGATGTTTGTTCCAACAAAGTTGTTTCTCACAAAAGGAATGGGTCGTCACAAGGAGAAGCTCACGAGCTTTGAGATGGCCCTGAGGGATGCGAAGATCGCCGACTTCAATCTGGTGAGAGTTAGTTCCATCATTCCCCCTCAATGCAGGATTGTCCCTCTTGAAATTGGTTTGCAATCGCTCTCCAAAGGCCAGATCATCTACTGCGTTCTCTCGGAGGCCGCATCCGATGAACCCCATCGTCTAATAGCCGCCTCTATAGGCCTTGCCAACCCGAAGGACGAAAGCATCCATGGGTATCTCTCAGAGCATCATAGCTACGGCCAGAATGAAAAGATCGCTGGGGATTACGCAGAAGACCTTGCGGCCTATATGCTTGCGACTACAATGGGCGTTGAATTTGACCCAAACAAGAGCTATGACGAGCAGAAAGAGATATGGACGATCAGCGGTCATGTTGTCACAACCCGGAACATTACACAGTCTGCCACTGTAGACAAAGAGGGCCCCTGGACAACCGTACTAGCCGCCGCTGTCTTTATTCCATGAGGGCTTCAAAAAAATTCCTGAAATCTCCAGTTAGACCATTTGAGGTCAAAAATTCCGCAAACATTATTGATGCCGTGAGGAGGATGAGGGATACCTCGTTTCAGGGGAGGAGCCTTGGAACAGCCCTTGAGATATGGGAGGAAATGCTCAGGGCAAAAACGACGATCTTCATGGGACTGGCAGGAGCGATGGTTCCTGCAGGAATGAAAAAGGTTATCAGTTTTCTCATTAAGAACAGGTTTATTGATTGCCTTGTGTCAACAGGTGCAAACCTTTTCCATGATATAGCAGAGTCTCTGGGCGTCCGACACTATAGAGGAACATACCGTGTAGATGATACAGAGCTCTTCAGGAATGGAATAGACAGGATCTACGACACATTCGCCAGAGAGGTTGAATTCCGGAGGGCCGATGACTGGATAGTGGAATTTACAAGAAATCTCAGCACTTACCGTCCTTATACAACGAGAGAGTTCCTTTATCTGCTCGGAGGGGGGCTTTGTGCTGCGGGAGGGAAGGATGGGATTCTTGTCTCGGCGCACAGGGCCGGAGTTCCGATATACTGTCCGGCCCTTGGAGATTCTTCCATCGGGATAGCCCTGGCAACAGCCAACTGCAAAAATAAAAGGCAAATCCAGTTTGACATTATCAAGGATGTTATTGAGACAACCCGGATTGCCGCATATGCTGGCACTACCGGAGTGATATATATCGGAGGGGGGACTCCGAAAAATTTCATTCAACAGACAGAGGTGACCGCCTCAATTGTTGGCAAAAATGTTGAGGGCCACAAGTATGCCATCCAGATAACCCAGGATTCTCCCCAGTGGGGAGGGCTGTCCGGCTGCACCTTTGAAGAAGCCCAGTCATGGGGGAAGATATCCAGAAAAGCAAGCATGGTAACAGTCCACGCAGATGCGACCATAGCCTTGCCCATTATTGCATCGGCGCTTGCCTCCCGTATGTCGCTGGTTAGAAAAAGAAGTCGGCCGAGCTTTTTAATCTCAGGAGAGGACCTGCAAATTATCAAGCCAAAAAGGAGAAATCTCTCGTAGGTGTCTGATGTCTAAAAGGGCCATTATCCAGGACCCTTCCGCCTTTCTGGGGTTTCAATGTCCACCTGACCAAGCCCGGGCAATGGTTCTCCCTGTCCCGTTTGAAGAGACCACAACCTATAAAAAGGGCACCAGGCAGGGACCAGGTGCCATACTTGAGGCCTCCCAGCAGGTGGAGCTTTACGATGAAGAGCTGGGCGCTGAGCCATATCTGGAAGGTGTCCATACCCTTGACGAGTTCTCTCCAATCGCCTCGGATCTCGAGGAGTCAATTGCACAGATTGGAAATCATGCCCGGGCATTCCTTTCGAAGAAGAGAATACTCGCAGTCCTGGGAGGGGAGCATTCAATCACGGTTGGGCTTGTCCGTGCCCACAGGAAGCTCTTTCCGAATCTATCCGTGCTCCAGATTGACGCCCATGCAGACCTAAGGACATCGTATGAAGGGAGCCCATACAATCACGCCTGTGTGATGAATCACATCGTTAAAATCTGCCCTTCAGTCCAGGTGGGTCTCCGGAGCATGAGCGTTGAAGAAGCGAAGTCAGCGGCCCGAAGAAGATCACAGATGTTTTTTGCACGAGACATTGTTGGAAGGGTTGGATGGCATCGCGAGGTTTTGTCCTTCCTTGCCAGGCAGGTCTATTTGACCTTTGACCTTGACGGCCTTGACCCCTCCATCATGCCCTCTGTGGGCACGCCCGAGCCTGGGGGAATGGGATGGTATGAGACCCTTGAGTTTTTAAAATTTGTTGCTGAGAACAGGGAGATCGTCGGGCTTGATATTGTAGAGCTCTGTCCCCAGGAGAATAATTCTGCGCCGGACTTCCTTGCTGCCAGGCTTGTCTATAAAATCCTTGGATACATCTTTGCATCGCGATGATGGATAAGAAGGTAGAAAAGATCATATCGCTGCTCAAGAAGGCTTACCCGGGCGCAAAGTTTTACCTTAATTTCTCAAACCCTCTCGAGCTCCTTGTGGCAGCCATCCTTTCGGCACAGGTGCGCGATGATGTGGTGAATTCAACAACCCCGAATATCTTCAGCAAATACAAAACAGCAAAGGATTACGCCCAGGCCAATCTCAAGGAGCTTATCTCCGTGATCCTTCCCATTTCATTTCCGGCCAACAAGGCAAAACATATCAAGGAGGCTTGCGAGATCCTTGTGGAAAAGCACCAGGGAGAGGTCCCTGATACCCTCGAAGCTTTATCTGAGCTGCCAGGCATCGGAAGGAAAACAGCCAATGCAATCCTGATCAATGCATTCGGAAAGGTCCAGGGGATAGTTGTGGACACACATGTGATCCGCGTGGCATACAGGATGGGCTGGACAAAGTCAAAGAAACCCGAGGAGATAGAAAGCGACCTAATGAAGGTCATCCCTGAATCCGAATGGGCCAGGATCACCTGGCTCTTGAAAGACCATGGACGCGCCGTGTGCCGCGCGCCTGAGCCTCAATGCAGCGAGTGTATTCTCGAGGATTTTTGCCCCAAATCAGGCGTTCCAAAAGGACTATAAGTAGGAGAATCCTTTATTTGCGATTCCCTGCTGCTTTTGGCACCCTCTGATACTTGTTGACATATACATTGTGCCCCTTGAGGTTAGAGGTGAAGACATGCGAGCCGTCGTTTCGGGAGACAAAGTAGAGATAAGACACCTTGGCCGGATTAAGGGCAGCGAGCATGGACGAAAGCCCGGGATTTCCTATTGGTGTCGGAGGGAGCCCCCGTTTTAGATATGTATTGTATGGATTCGGTGTCTTGAGATGGGATTTTCGGAGCCTTCCTTCTATTCCACCAAGGCCATAAATGATCGTTGGATCGGCCTGCAGGGGCATGCCTATTTTTAGCCTGTTGTGGAAGACGGCAGAGATCAACGGCCTCTCTTCCGAAAGCTTGGCCTCCTTCTCAATGATGGAGGCAAGGATGAGGGCTTCATAGGGAGACATTCCGATCTCGCTGGCCCTCTTTTCCATCTCGGGGGTCCACTCCTTCTTGAATCTATCCACAAAGACCGTTATCATCTCATCCGCTGTCATCCCCTTCTTCAGCTTATATGTCTCCGGAAAGAGATACCCCTCAAGGGTCTTCACCTTATGGAAACCAAGGGAATGGATAAAATCCGGGTCTGATGTCCTGGCAAGGACAGAGCTTTCATCGGTAAGGCCAAGGCCGGCCAAAAGTTGGGCGACCTGGCGAAGGGTTGCGCCCTCGGGAATCGTCAGGGTGTATTTAATCACATCTCCCCTGACCAGCATTAAGAGGACCCTCAAGGGCCAGACAGGCTCTGAGAACAGGTATTCTCCTGCTTCTACCCTGCGTGTGGCCCCGAGCATTGTGGCGAGCGTTCTAAAGTGGAACCTGTTTCGAATGATCCCCTCCTTCTCGAGGACCCTTGTGACCTCCTTAAATGGCATCCCCGGCGTTAGAACAACAGGATTATTGCTGCCCGCGGCCGGGACGAGAAGGAAGAGGAGAAACACGAGGACGTAGCCTGATGCGAAAAGAGCTGCGCTGATGATGAGCTTTTTCAATTTGCTTGCCTTCTGTTTGAAGAATTATAATCCATAGAGGGCCATGAAGGAAAGTGAAAGAAAAGAGATACTCGAGGGGATAGTGAGGAAGCACCTCGCTGTCCTGAAAGAGCAATATGGATATTCCAAGCTTGCAGTGAAATCCCCTCTCAATGCGAAGGAACTACTCTTCCTGAAATACGAGGAGATGAAAGCAGAGATCTTCCTCAACTATATACCCGTGAAATCGGAGGAGATCCTTCATCTCTTTGATGAATGTTTGAAAGGGACCCCGAAACAATTCTATGAGGATATCCTGAAGTACGATCTGGAACTCGGGGCAATGTCGCCGAAGGGCTGGGTTGCGGAGCCAGAGCAGGAAGACCCTGAGAAAGCCATGGTCCATGAGTATTTTGGTCCACTCGGTTCCACATATATCCAGCTCCTCAATATCCCGGATAAATTCCTGGCTGCCCTGGAAGGGGCTTTTGAGAATTGCATCAAAAGGCTCGAGGAAGACGGGCACCCCATGGCTTTTCAGAGGCTCCTTGACCTGGTCAGGGAAGAGTTTCCAAAGGTCCACAAAGCCTATTTTAAGACCCTTCAGAAATATGAAAACAGGGTGTCTGCGATCCGGTCCATTGAAGATTCGGCGCAATATCCTGTTTTAAAGAGGGAGCGTCCCTTGCCTCTGGATCAACTCCCACCCATATCAGTGAACATTCCGCCGGGACGCATCGAGAAGGGCTGGAAGAGGCTGCTGCGTGAGCAGAAAGAGGGGCAGAGCCCCAAGGAATATTACGCGGCAGTGAAGGCACTTCTCTCCCGCTGGATGGACGAGTTCAAGGGCCCCCGCGGCTCTTTACACCGCTTATTCTATGACCTGTATCAGAAAGCCAGGGAGTTATCCCAGAGCCTTTCCGGCCAGGGAATGGAGATAATTGATCCGGACGTGATGAAGTCCAGGTTTCTCGAGGCTGCCCTGGGGATCGCACTGGCGCAGACAGCAGAAGCGGCTGTGCCCCGGGATAAGTCAGGCATCTCTGTGCAATCATGAATCCCGCGGCGCCACAGGAATTTTTAGACACGCTTGCCTCCTTCACAATGGATTTTCTAAAGGCAATGCTGAGGACAGGGTATTATGCGCCCGAGCATCCCGGCGCCAGGAAGGCCAAGTCAGGCCTTTTTAACAGCTTCAAAGGCCTGATGAAGGACAAGAAAGAGCTGACATACATTAAAAGAATAACCACGGAGCTGAAGGATGTCATGGTTGATGGAGTTTTTCCCGAACCATCCTCCTTCAAATCACTTATTCCCCCCGGGACAGCAGAGCTCTTCATCCCAAAATTTCTTGAATACTTTGCAAGGCAAAACCTCGTGAGCTTTACGCTGAAGGACACCATCTCAGACGCGGAGTTTGATGTCTTTATTGACATAATGAGCGAGCCTGCCCAGAAGGCAGTTGAGGGAAGCGTTGGCAGGGCCTTGACCATCAAGCTTTTAGAGCACGATGTCATGAATGTCTCCACTATTTTTGATGTTGACATGACAGGTATCATGAGGAAGCTTCCCTGGAGGGTTGAGCTTGCCCTGACCAGGTTGAAGAAAGACCTCACGCTCCTTCCCATGTTTAAGAAGGTGAACAAGAAAGTCCTTGAAGAAGTAAAAAGCAAGGTCATTGACGATATTGTCCGCCCGCTTGGAGATACGCTCTTGCTCAAGGATCTCCTTCTGCACTGCGACCTCATTGAGAAACAGCTTCACGATGCAGGGACCCTGGATATCGAAGGCCATGTGATTCAATCCCTGAGCTCAAAAAGGCTCCCGGCCATTGTTAAGGCCCTTTCAGAGGAATATGAAAAAAGCGCTGTAATGGCAAAAGTCGCAGCCAGTATGGATATGGCCGCGATTATAAGGAACAGGGCAAGGCATCTCATGAAGAAGGTCTCCCGCCGGCTTGTTGAAGAGAAGATATCCGATGGTCTCGACATCCTGCTGTCCCTCCATTCAAAGGACATTCTTACAATGGAGGAGCTTTCAGAAGAGGCAAAGGCAATACTCCAGATGCAGAAAATGGCAGACCACTTCCTTGAGACTCAGAAAGAGACCCTCTCAAAAATGGATGACATTCGCGATCCAGAGATCTACGGCCGTTATATCCTCCAGGTGACATCCCTGATCCCCGAGCTTCTAAGGAGAGGGAGTTATGCCTCGGTCAGTGCCATCGCTGAGGGACTTGCCCGTCACTCCCAACCGAAGGGATCACCTTTCACCGTGCGTCCCTCCATTGCGGGAAATGCCCTTATATGCTTTTCTGAGCCCAGAACCCTGGCCCAACTGCAGGAAGTGTTTATATCAGGGAAAAAGGAAGCCAGGGAAGAGATCAGCCGCCTCTTCCTCCTTCTTGGCAAACCCTTCTATAACCTTCTTATCAAAATCCTTTTGGATTCAGAGGATCGCTGGGTGAGAAAACACACATGCAGGCTGCTTACAGAGATGGGAAAAGCAATAGAGGACAATCTCATAATGGAGCTTAAGCAGAAAGATCGCCCTTGGTATTTCTATCGGAACATTATTTCCATCCTGGGCGACATGAAATCAGAAAAGGCAGGCGATGCCATCTCGGAGTATGGATTTAACGCCGAGCCTCGTCTCAAGATTGAAGTGCTTGATTCCCTTGTCAAGATCTTCGGAAAGAACTCAGAGCAGATCCTGATTGAATCCCTTGAGGAGGAGGATTTCAAGGTCCGTGCACGGGCAATTGACTTCCTCGGAACCATTCGTTCGGCCAATAAAAGGGTCATCTATCCGTTTATTGATATGGTCAAAAAGCGCGAGCAATCAGATATGGAGCCTGACGAGACCCTCCAGGTCCATGTCTGCCGTGCCTTTGAATCCATCGGGAACCGGAAGATCGAAGAGAATATGACCGTTGAGGATGTTCTCATTGAATCGCTCAAGGCAGAGAAAACAGGCATTTTAGGGATCGGAGCAGGAAGCACGAAAAGGAATAAATCCCATAAGATACGCCTTGCCCTCTGCGAGACACTGGGCATTATTGGAACAAAGAAGTCCCTTGATGTTCTAAAAAGCGTTGCTAAAGAAGGGGAGAAAGACCTGAAAGAGAAGGCCCAGCAGGCTGTGAATAAGATCTCTGGAAGGGCTGCGCCTTAAAAGCCGCCCTTCATATTCAAAAGAGACTTGATCTTTTCGTTCGTCTCCCTCAGCCGTGCGGACAAGGTCCTGACAAAGCTCCAGAGAATAGAATATGCAAGCTCCTTATCTACAAACAGTAGTGATTCGAAGCTGTCCTTTTTTATTGTCATGAGAGAGCAGTCTTCATGAGCGATTGCGTCAGCGGAGCGTTCAATATCCTCAATAAGGGCCATCTCTCCGAAGAAGTCCCCAGGCTTGAGTATGGCCAATGCCTCTTCAGAATGGTCTATCTTCCTTGAGATCCTCACTGCCCCGGAGATGATAACATATAGTTTGTCTCCCACGCTCCCCTCCGTGAAGATGGAGTCTCCTGCCTTGAAGCTTTCTGTTGCGCCGATCCTGGCAATGCTGGTGAGTTCCTCATTGGTGAGGTTCTGGAAAAGATAGATGTTCTTCAGAGTATTCGGGTCCATTGGGTATCCCTCCTTCTTTTAAGGCCTTTCAGATATTTTATCCGTGAACCCCCAATTTATCAAGTTTATAAGAACCCTGTCATTGCGAGCGTAGCGAAGCAATCTCAAAAACCGTGTCATTGCGAGGAATCCGCCTTTGGCGGAGAAGAAGCAGTCTCTTTTTTTATTCAATGCTGCTCCCTTTCCTGGGCCCTTGATTTCTTCTCAGGATAAGTCCACAATAAAAACGATGGGAGGAACCAGGGTAAAACTATATATCTCGTCTCTGACTCTGACAGATAAGAGTCCAGGAAAAAAGCAGTCTATCGAATGTATTGCCGATACAGGAGCGACTTTTACCACAATCCCTACCTCCTTATTAAAGAAAGCAGGGGTTATTAAAAAAGGAGAACTATCCCTCCGCATGGCAGACGGCAGGATTATCCACAGGGCCTATGGGGAGGCACGGCTGGAGCTTGATGGGACTTCTGTCCCTGCCATGGTTGTCTTTGGAAAAAAATCCGATCCGCCACTATTGGGGACAACTGTCTTGGAGATGGCCGGGTTTATTGTGGACCCCATTGAAAAGAAAATCCATAAAAAAGAATATTTTCAGCAGTATTGATGGGCCATTAAGAACTTTTCTGTGGTAAATATTGTCATTGCGATCCCCAAACCTTGTCATTGCGATCCCGCCCGCCTCTCAGCCTGGGGCTGATGCGCTTTTGGAGCAAGGCGGGTTGACTTCCTCCCTCGACTCTGAGAATCTAAAGAGGTGGCAGGACAGATAACTAAAAAGATTTTGGCCTATGGAAACTTGGTGTGCCCTTTCTGCACCATTGGAAGGAAATTCCCCAATTCTTTCATAGGCAAGAGGGTGAGGCGCCACTGGGCAGGGCTCCCGTTGCTTTCCTCTAAGGGAGATAGTGATGAAATTGCAACGGGAAGCGGATGTCCTTTCCACCAGGCGTATGTGGAGGTCTTCGGGAAGCAAAAGTGAAGGGTAGGGTTTTCCCGGCCCCTCTGTTTCACCTTAGGCAAAGGACCGCGCTTTTCGCCCTCCTTTTGTGCTCCCTTCTATACAGCTGTGCTCCCCAGGATAGGGGATCTATTGAGGGAGGATGGGAATCCCTTCATGACATAAGGAAGTGCGGGACCATTTTTAAACCCCAGCTTTTTTCTGGCCAGATCGTCCTCAGCGGAGAAGAGGAGATCTACGATACCAGGGACGGCCATTTCAAAATTCATTACACACTGTCGGGCGAGGATGCCATTGACCCAACGGATTCTCTTCCAGAGGATGGGGTCCCTGACTACATCGCTATCCTTGAGGAGGGACTTAAGGATGCCTGGCAGGAGGAAGTCGTCAATCTCAATTGGAAGCCGCCCCCTTCGGATGGTAGCTTCGGCGGAGATTCCCGCTACGATGTCTTTGCCAAGAAGTGCTTAATATCCGGCAGCAGCTGCTTTGGAGCGGCTCATACGCTTTCCTGGACTCCCGGCCAAGGGTGGTCTTCGTATATTGTTATAGATCCAAAAAATACAACGGCCCTTGGGTGGGCCGTAGGGGATATCCCGAGGGTTGTAAAGGGAGTATGTCTCCATGAATTCAACCATGCCTGCCAGTTTGCATACAATGTCTCCTTTTCAGGAGGATGGTGGATGGAAAATTGTGCAGACTGGATTGAGTTCGAGATCTACGACTTCCTTAAGGATCTTACGCCTGCCATTGATGTCTTGTTGAGCTGGCGGTTTGGAGAGAACAACAAGTCTGTCTTTTCCACGGATGGGCGCTATGAATATTACAACTTCATCTGGCCCAAATTTATTGTGGACTCAAGGGGACATGACCTTGACATCATTCGCAGAATTTGGGAGAGGGCAGCGCAGGGGCCGCCTTCAAAATATACAGGGTTTCTTGGAACCATCAATGACATCCTGGCCGAGGACGGGGGCGGTCTTATTGAAGATTTCCAGAGATTCACAGAGTGGAACTATATCTCCTGCGCTCACGACGACGGCGCTCATTATTTCCGGGGCGCCTTTCCAACCACCCCTTACGGGAGCGTTGAGATTAACTCTGTGCACGCCCTGTATCCCACGGCTGTCACACAGGCAAACACCTTGATATATCCTCTTGGGGCCTCCTATCTCCAGTTTGTTCCCGATCCAAACTTTCAGGACTTTGGCATCTCCTTCACTGGAGAGGCTGGGACACAATGGGGCCTTTCCCTTGTTCTCCAGCGGCCCACCTGTGAATATATAACCTCTGAATATATTGTTCCTGGCTCTGGAACAACCTCTACAACCATTCAAAACATGAACGAATATATGCGGATAATCCTCATTGTCCAGAATCTTGAAACTGCAAGCTTCTTGCCTGGCAAGACATTTACCTGCACAGCAGCCGCATCCGGGGCAAGGACCCCAGGCCCTTCTTTGCCTTCTCCATCCCTTGAACGGATCGGCCTTTTTCCCACGGAAATCACATTGTCCCCAGGAGATGTAGAGCAGTTTGGGGCCATTGGGGTCAATGATGACTGCACCCGGGTGAATCTCACACGAGATGCAGCATGGTCCTTAAGCTCTCCTAAAGTAGCCTCCATAGACAGATGGGGGAAGCTAACAGCACTCTCCCCTGGCACGGCAATAATACAGGCAGAGAAAGATGGCGTGCTGAGCGCTGCGGCCAAGGTGAATGTCATTGGAGAGCCCCAGAAGACAGCTCACCTCGTATCACGGGGATGGGGATGTCAGGCCTCACCCGCACCATTGGAGCCGCCCCATGGGGATGCCTACTTCCCCCTGACCTCCTTTCCGCAAGGTGTGTCGCGATTGTGGGGCGGCATAATCCTTGCGCTTGCTGCAATCGTCCTCGTCCTCGGAATGCGCTGGAGAAAGCGCATAACAGCCTCTATCATCCCCCAGGCAAGGAGAGTCGCCCTGTATCAGGAAATCGCATGGAGAGTGGTCCTCCTCTTCTCCCTCCTGGATTTCTCTTATATCCACATCTCCCAGGAGACAAAATATTTTCCATGGCCCAATCTCTTGGGTTTCCTGCTCCTTTGTTTTGCCCTTTTCCTCTTCAGGAGGGGCATGGGACAAATCAAGAAGGTCCGCTTCCCCAATCACCTTGCCTCCATGATGTGGGTCACCGGCTTTTACCTTGCCCTGTCCTGCGGCTTCGCGCTCATTTTCCTTGTGATCTTTCTCTTGCCAACATATTTCTACCGCATGGATATTGAAGACGATGCACTGAAAGAATCCCGCAAAGAGGAATACACGGAATTAATGGAGAAGACCGAGAGATTGATCCCGTGGATCTACTAGCCCTGAGCAAGCTCCCAGTCGAAGGGGTGACAGGATTCAATAGAAGACAATTCCTCAAACTTGGGGCAGACCTTGCCATCCTGTATGCCCTGTCCAGAGCAGCCCGTGCCTTTGGCATTATAGACAGTTCAAAGTTTGTCTGGGCCCAGATCATCTATAACGGCCGGTGGAACACAAGGCCCACAGGGGGCAGGGGGATTCTCCTTGAAGTTGCCAAGAGGACGAGCGTGGATGTCTCCCTTGAGCCAAAGGGCATCAGTCTCACAGACCCAAAGCTTAGAGATTATCCTTTTCTCTGCATAAGCGGCGATAAAGAAATCCCCTCTTTTTCCAAGCAGGAAAGCCTTGCCCTCAGGGCATACTTGACCTCAGGGGGTATGCTCTTTGCAGACGACACAAAGGGAGAGGCAAACGGTGCATTTTCCAAAAAGCTGAAAAAGGCCCTCTCCCCAGTATTTCCGGAAAAGGAATGGAAGCGCCTCCCGCAGGACCATTCCGTATTCAGGTCTTTTTATCTCCTGGACAGGTTTGTCGGCCGGACCGCTTCAATGCCCTATCTTGAGGGCCTTGACCATGAGGATAGGACCCCTGTGATCCTCTCGGGCAACGACCTTCTCGGCGCCTGGGCAAGGGACGAGTTCGGGACCTACGAGCATCGGGCAGCCCCTGGCGGAGAAGCGCAGCGCGAGATGGCAATCCGCATGGGTATCAATGTCGTCCTCTATGCCCTCACTGTGAACTATAAAAAGGACCAGGTCCATCAACCCTTCATACTCCAGAGAAAAAGATAAAAAGCAAAGATGACAGAAAGCCTGGTCTTCCTTAACACCTATTCAACCTATCAGCTCATCCTCATCGCAGTCCTCTTCATCGCCTTCCTTGCCTTTTCCCTCTATGGCCTGAGAAGGGTCAAATCATGGAAGAGGAAAGCCCTCCTTTTCTCCCTCAGGCTTCTTGTCGCTATTCTCTGCGTCTTCATTGCGCTCCAGCCAGGCATAGAAAAGGCAAAAATCATCACAAAAAAGGGTAGGGTCGCCGTCCTCATGGATGTCTCAGAGAGCATGTCCCTTCCTGCCTATCCTGGCAAGAAGCCGAGGATTGATGCAGCCAGAGAGTTCCTCTCGGGCGCCAATGACCTGATTGATTCCATCAAAAAGGATCATGACCTTGAAATCTATTCCTTCTCAGACAGGGCCCAGGCCTCCTCCCTCGATTCTCTTGCCTCCTTAAAGACCCTTGGCAAAAACACTGACATTGCCAATTCCTTGAGGGATGTAGAGAAGAAAAGCGAGCAAAAGCTCATGGGCGTTGTCCTTCTTTCCGATGGCAATGACCATGGAGACATCGGCCGTGCCTTCAAATCCTTGCCCGCAGGAAGCCCCTTGAAATTTGAATTTCCTGCCCCTATCTTCACATTTGGCCTGGCTGATCAGAAGTCTTTCCGTGACAACTCTATTACAGAGGTGAGGAGCGCCGGCTTTGGCTTTGCCAAGACCCCGATAGAGATTATTGTTGCAATCAGGGCGCAGGGATATTCAACAAAGCTGCCGGTCGTGTTGAGAGAATCCGGAGAGATCATTGCCTCCAAATCCTTGAACATTACGCCTGACCCAAGGGACTACGAGGTGAGCCTCAAATTCACCCCGCAGAGACAGGGGAAGACAATCTATACCGTAGAGATCCCAGTCCTTGCAGACGAGGCAGTCCCTGACAACAATTCCAGAAGCTTCGTTGTCAATGTGATCAGGGACAAAACCCGAATCCTCCAGATAGCAGGCCGTCCATCCTGGGACGAGAGATTCCTTCGCCAGATCTTAAAGAACGACCCTGGCATAGACCTTGTATCATTCATGATCCTCAGGACGCCACAATCGCTTGGAACAGACATTCGAGGTTTTCCCATTCCGGTGGAAGAGCTTTCCCTGATACCATTCCCCACAGTGGACATATTTGAAAAGGGCCTGTCTCAATTTGACATTGTAATCTTCCAGAACTTTGACCATCGCCCCTATGTGCCGTTTCAATATTTGAATTTTGTAAAGGACTATGTGGAAAAGGGAAGGGCCTTTGTCATGATCGGCGGAGACCAGTCCTTCTCTGCAGGGGGGTATGGAGGAACGCCAATAGAGGAGATCCTCCCGAACCGGCTCGGCATAGAGGCATTGAGCGAGGGAAAATCAGGCTGGATCGAAGCCAGCGGTGTCCCCCTGAAGCTCACCTCTGCAGGAAAAGAGCATCCGATTATGAAGCTGGATCTCGACCGCAAAAAGAATGAAAAGCTCTGGTCTTCCCTGCCAAACGCCTTAGGATTCAACCGAGTCCAGGGCGTGAGGGCCAACGCCCTTGTCCTTGCAGAGGGAAAAGGCTCAACGCCCATTATCTCTGTCAGGGAAACTTCAAAGGGAAGGAGCCTTGCAATAGCCACTGATTCCCTTTGGAAATGGGCATTTGAAGGCGATGGAGAGAGACCTTACAGGACATTCTGGAAGAATGCCATATCCTGGCTCGCCAAAGAGCCATCCTTTGAGAGAACAAGATTAATTGTTGAAAAAGACTCCTATCAGAAAAACGAAACAATTGCCCTTGAAGTGCTTGCCAATGACCCATTCTACAAACCGGTGAAGGGTGGATTAATACAGGTTGAGCTGACTTCTCCCTCTAAAAAGACAATGATTGTGAAAGCAGAAGAAAAAAAAGACGGGAAATACGAGGCAAAAATAAAACTGGACGAGCCTGGCCTCTACCAGGCAAAAGTCAGAATGCAGGGCGAAGGTGCACAGGCAGCAGAGACCGCATTTGTTGTTGAAGGCCGCAACCTTGAGCTGGAAGACCTCTCCATAAACGAAGAGCTTCTGAGGATGCTTGCTGAAGCAACCGGCGGAAAATATATGCTGATTCAGGATAAAAAAGAAAAGATCGCATTCCCCCCGCCTGAAAAGGTCAGGGCCGCAGAAAGAGAGAGAAAACCAATCTGGGACTCCCCCTGGCTCTACCTTCCTGCTGTCCTCCTGTTCTGTTTGGAGTGGTTCCTCCGCCGCCGCTGGTCCTTACCTTAAAATCGTTGTCATTGCGAGGATCCGCCTCTGGCGGAGACGAAGCAATCTCTATTTTTAATTGTAAATTATTTCCCTTTATAAGACTTAATAGCCTTGGAAAGATCTTTTTCTATTTGTATCCGGAGCCAGTCAGGCTCAAGGACCCTGGCAAGGGAACCCCAGGAGAGGATCCAGGCCATTAGCTCGTCACCCCCGCTCACATTCATAGAGAGTACAAGCCCCTTTTTGTTTTCTTTTATTGTTTGGCTTGGATGCCAGATCCTTTCTTTAATCTGTAAAGCAGCACTCTTGTGGAAGAAGATCCTGACCTTGAAAGGATCGCCGAGAATGATCCCGAATGCGCTGTCCATATATTTATTCAAAGAATAATCCTCCGGCACCTCATAGGGGGTTTCGGTTACCCTGCATGATTTAATCCTCTCCACGGCAAAGGTGCGCAGCTCACCCACGGACTGGGAAAAAGCATGGATATAGAAGCCCCGTTTGAAATTGAAGAGGGCATAGGGATGGATTACATAGTCCTTTGGCTCTGATCTTCCAGCCGCTTGGTATTTCATCTCCAGTGCCTTCTGAGATTTATAGGACTGGATGATTGTCTCAATGGTCTTTCCATATTGCCGGTAATCCTTGGGTGCATCCTGCTTGATCTGGAAGAAGTCTGCATAATCATCCATATGGGCAGTGAGGCGGTTCGGAAGGGCAGCATCAAGCTTCTTGATCAATGATTCAAATGCATTTTCAAACGGAGTGCCTTTGAGATATTCAATCTGTTTCCTGGCAAAGCATAGCGCCATGAGCTCCTGGGGTGTAAAAGAGATTGGCCGGCCGTCCATATACAACTTATAGACTGTCTTGTTATCTCTTTTCTCCCTGGTCATCGGTAACTTCGTTTCTAACACATTCAGATCCCTATATAGAGTCCTCCTGTCAACTTTGAATTCCTCCTCTAATTCGTCTATGGTTGCCCCGTATATTCGGGGAAGCAGGAAGATCATTATCCCAGCGACTCTTTCTGCCTGGCTGTAATGGGATTTGACGGCCATAGTAGTCTGTCAATAAAGATATGCTTTTCATCCCTTCGAGTCAAACAGTCAAACTTACCATTTTTTTCTCCTACATCTCTTTTACTATTGCCTTCTCGCCCTCAACCGAGGGTATCCCGATGAAAATCCCCTTCTTTATCCCGAAAATGTCAAAGTAAAACCCTTCTCCCTCTATCAATTCCTCTATCTCATCCTCTTTCTTATACGAACAAATGCACAAAGCTGTCTTTTCCGGAAGTACGATATCGTATTGATGTTCTGAGACAGGAAAGTTTTTATAGAGGATGTCCCTCTGAAGCCTGTCATACTCTATTCCCCTGAGCCTGAGTTCTACTTCAATTGCACTTTTGTAATATTCAATCTTCGCCTCTGTGAACATGAAGGATGTCCCAAAATACTCAACAACCTCACTTGTGATCTTCTTGAGGCATGCCAGCAAGTCCCCTTTTTCTTTTTTGACAGAAGGGACAACCTCCATCTTCCTTGGCTTGAGCGAGGGCTTTTCCAGCATCTCCATGAGGACCCCTTCTTCGCAGAAGTCAACAACAGCGCCTTTGTCAATATTCAGTGACAGCAAATAGACCTGCGCCTGCCTTTTGTGGTGTTCAACAATCTTTTTCACTGCCTTGAGTTCAAGGAGGAATTCATCCCCATCCCCGGCTGCCCACTTGGGGAATACCGTGATGTCAGTCCGTGCCTCGCCCACGGCATAGCCCTTGTAGATCACCTCAAAATTTCTCTGCCTCTCATAGGGGATTCCCCTGATCCTCAACTCGTGTGAGAGCGCAACCTCATACACATCCTCAGTATAGCCAGGCCCCAGATGGGAAAGGACCTCTTCCGATGCCCTCTTTACTATTTCCTCAACCTTTGTTTTCATTGTTTCCTCCTTGTTTTGCAGCGGGACAAATGTGCCTGTATCCGCAGTCGGCACAATTCTTACTCTCTAAAGGAATAAAATCAGACTCTGTTGATGTTTCAATCCTCTCTATGAGTGAGAGAACTTCGCTCTTCACCCTTTCTATCTCAGCCGTATCCAGCGCCAGCCGAATCTCCATGTCAAAATTAAGGTAATGCCAGACAGCCCACAGCTTCCTGGCGTCTTTCAAGTGGTGTTGAACCATGAGGGTATAGAGGACCATCTGCCTGTCCTTTTGCAGGCTGCTTGGAGAGGGAAGGATCGTAGAGGTCTTGAAATCATGTATGACATAAACGCCTTCCTCCTCCTGCGCCAACCTGTCTATCTTCCCATTGATATAGATCCCCCTTGGTTCGTCCAAAGGGAATTCCTTCCTCTTTTCCACCCAGAGTGTCGAGTCCTTATTAAAGGGGGAGAAGCGGTTGAAATAACTCTCCACATACCTCTTACCCCTCTCTTTCTGTCCTTCCTCCTGATGCGGAGAAGGGAAATATACTCTGTTTTCCTTCATGCCCTCGTCCCAGAGTTTATCATAAAGGCTTAGCAATTCCGGCAGGGCCTTTCTTTCTCCATTCATGATGCCCTCATAGAGGTTCTGAAGGACCTCGTGCACTACGGTGCCGAGATGGAAATACACAGGGGTGAGCTCTTCCACGGGCTCCACCCGCTTGACCCTGTGATACCAGTAACTCTTAGGGCACTCCTCAAACTCACCCAATCGCGAATTTGAATAGCTTCTTTTATTCATTACCCCCAATTATACAAGCGGGCTATGACAGGATATGTCACTTTGAGTTGAGCGAAGAACACTGTAGTTGTCCCATTAATGTGTCATTGCGAGGAATCCCCCTTGTGTCATTGCGAGGAGTGAAACGACGAAGCAATCTCAAGAATAAGATTGTTTAATAAAACATGAGATTGCTTCGCTACGCTCGCAATGACGACAATTTGATAGGGATTGCTTCTCCACCATAGGCGGCTCGCAATGACGACAATTTGAGAGGGATTGCTTCTCCGCCAAGTCATCGAGGGCTTTGCATTTTCTGTGTGTTTTGATATAGTTGAAAAAGAGAGGGGTTGAGTATGCTGGCAAAAATAAAATATTCTGTGGAGATATTCAAGGAAGACGAGCAATATGTCGCCGTTTGTCCGGAGCTGGATGTTTCAAGTTTTGGAGACACCCAGAAGGAAGCAGAGAATAGCCTTAAAGAGGCAGTGATGCTCTTTGTTGAAGAATGCCAGAGGATGGGCACTCTAGTTGAGGTGTTGGAGGAGGCGGGTTTTAAGGCATCTGAAGAAGATCCCACCGAATGGGTTCCAAGAAAGCCTCTTGTGGTTGAGAGGGATGAAGTTCCTGTATTAGAAAGATGAGTTTTCAAAAGATTGTCCCTATTCATTATTCGAGGTTGATAAAAATATTTGAATTCGAAGGGTTTCAAATAAGCAGACAGAAAGGCGATCACATAGCAATGACCAAGCCCGGAATTAGAAGGCCTCTTATTATCAAGACGAGTCCCCGGTTGGTTCCCGTGGCACATATAAGGACAAACCTAACAACAGCGGGCATTACAAGAGAAAGATATTTTGAAATTTTGGAAAGAATCTGAATAAATAGCTCAAGTCTCAATATTCGGGCGATATTCCAAAGTGTCCTTGTCGAATGTCCATGCCACGGCCCTTTTAACGCTTTGGATACGAGGGGGGATCCTTAGATAATGCCTTTTTCCTGTTGAAGGGCAGGTGACCTCCAGGACGACCAGGGGCTCATCATAATCTAATATTATCCTGTAGAGTTTTCCCTTCGAGGTTGATTTAAAAGGCATTCTTCCACGGGTGAAGGGCTCCAAACCTATCCTCTCAATTATTGCCCTGCGAATTTCTGGGTGATGTTCCTTGAGAGCACTATCCACTGTCAAGGCATTGGGCTGTAGGATGATATTCTCTGGCACTGATTGGCCATGCCACATGTATAGCCCCCAGCCGTCCGGGTATTCAATGGCTTTCCCTGTCCCTGAATGAAGGTATCCCTTTTCGTCCAGTGAAATCCGGATAGGGCGGTAGGTTATGGCAGCCAACGATGTTGTCATCCAGGTCCATCCGCAAGCCTGCGCCATAGAAAACACCGGTTCCAAGCAATTCACCTCATCAATGATTCCAGAGAAAAAATCTAAGAATGCGAGCCAGCCCAGAAATTCCCTGTCCGGGAAAAGCGTAGGTAATGAATCACGGGATGAACCAAAGGTCTGGTAGCGGGCAAAAACATGAGACCGGACATGGCTTAAAATACGCTCATCTGCCCGGTTAATTACATCCCACCGCACGGCTTGTTCAGCTAAAAGGAAAATATGCCGTTCAACTCCATGCCAGATAGCATCAATAGCACTATTAATCTTATTGGAAAAGGAGCGCTTTATGGGATCAAGAAACTCCAGTGAGGGCAGAGTTAAAACTCCTGGAGAATCAAGGAATCTAATATCTGGCGGAAGTTCCAATTCGAAGGATCCGTAAAGTGTACGAAGCGCATGGGTGGCGATGATTGGTTCAACCGGATCTATTGAAAGGGCGATGTTAATCCATTTTTCCTTGTAAAAAGCAGCACGGCGCTCAAGCTCAACATCGGAAAAAGATTCAATCGCCGCGGACATGGGTATAGTTACTAAGGTTACGCGCCGGCACATATTCCCTTTGGCGGCGGACGACATAGGATCCACGGGGAAGAATAATCGCTGCATGTTCAGGATGGACAAGCTCGGCTGTCCTGGCAATGACAACCAGAAAGAGTGTCCCTTTCTCACTGTAAAGACGCCCCCCTTCTTTAACTATATGGGCATGGCCAGTAACTTCTCCCTCGGCGAGGATGCATTTTCCTTCGGCAACAAGATCGCCCTTCGGAAGATCCTCAATGGATTCCAGGAGGATATCCCCCTGCCGGTATTGTGAAGCCTTATCATGCATTTTCCATACCCTCCTTTCCCCTTTGTTTCATTATGTAGGAGGCGCCGACAAGAGAGACGATATTTGACGGATGCTTGAGCATCCTCGCTGCAAGGCCTTCCTCCTTCATTTTGGATGAAAAATTGTAAATCGGGCTTGCCATCTCAACGCATGGCTTCTCCATGAATAACCTGGCTGCCAGGGCCCTGCCTTCTGCCCCGCTCCTTACCAGGGAAACAAAGGCTGCTTCGCGGCACGCATCCATTGGGCCGCTCCGTATGCCATCAAAGAGATGTTTTACCCGTGACAGGTCCCCGGAGTCCTCTGAAAAGACATATCCCCAGAGCTGTTCAGGATAGAGGAAAGATTTTACCCAATGACGGAATACATCTGAGGTTTGCCTGGGATATAACTCAACCTCTGAGAAGAAGACATGCTCAGCCATCATTTGGGCGTCTTCGCGGGACGCATAGCTAATCCAGTCACCCAGGTTTGACTTGATCCCGACTGCCTGGTTCCATGCCAGCGCGTTGATTCCCATGATAGTGATCTTCTCAAATGGTAGGCGCCGCAGAAATTTTATGTCCTGGACAGCACGAGCGAGATCCTTCATTGGCAGCGGGCTGTAAGTATCATTATCATGTTTTTGAAGAAATGAGGTTCCCACATGGGAAATGAGCCATGACAATTGGGAAATAAGGCGCCGCCCGTGTGATAGGTATCCCAGCGTGAATATGATCTCGTGAATATCATCCGGGACGCACTTCGATCCAAAAGCCAAAAGTGCATCAGGATCAAAGAATTCACCCTGCGCTGCAAGCCAGCGGGTTATCCGCCCGGCAGCCTCGCCCTGGTCAATATCATCCACATGGGCCTCATCGCATGCCTGGGCCCACCGTATTTTCATCTTGTCCGCCATGCCGGGCGCTTCGCCGCCAAAGATGCATAGTATTTTCTCCGCAGCCATAATTGCGCCGTTCCCTGTCCGGGAATGTTCAACATATTGGGACAAGAGCCAAATCATCCGTTCCCTGCCGGTCCTGGGAATGATGTATGGAAGGGATGAAATTGCCCTTTCCGGCCGTGATGCCAGCGACAAAAGATTGGGAAAATATTTGTCCCATGGCCCGGCCGGCCACGAGAAAAAGGCTTGAAGGACGCATGGCTGTAGATAATCCCCTTCAAGCTGCCCGAAAATGGGGACAAGGGCTGGAAGGGCCTCATCCGGGTGAAACTCATGGAATATATCGAAAGAATAGCACATTTCAGCCTTGTCCCAGCGCTTCTTCCCCTGGATTTCTGCAAGGATTTTTTGCCTGAATCCCCTGTCGCACTTTATTAGTGCAGCCGTTGCCATCCATTCATCTTTCTCCCGGGCAATTTCCAGGAGGCGGGCGCGGGCCTGGCGGCTGAGGGGAAACTGGGGTTTGAACACAGGAAGATCCCAGCCCGTGTTTGTTTCAGCAAGGACCTGCTTATTAAACCATTCGGGATCAAGGCGCGCCCTTGCCGACACAAAGGCTTTATGGACCTTCCAATAGAGCCTATCCCAAGTTTTCTTGTCCCGGTAGGATTCCAGGTTGGATTCCATCCCGTCCAGCCACTTGAGAGCCGGAGGCGATCCGCTGAACCCGATGGCATCAATGGCAATGGCATCCAGCTCCGTGCCCGATTTCTTCCAGTTGAGCAGGATTGAAAGGGCGCTCCGCTCCAGAGAAGAAAGGGCAGGGGATCGCCTCACAAGGGAAACAGGAGTGAAGGACACGATTGCGCTTCCCAAGCCGGTTATCCTGATGAAATCACGCCTGTTCATGCCGCGCCTGCCTCTGAAACAAATCCCATGGACTCGGACCGGACAAAGTTATTTTTTGCCCCTTTGAATTGCTCCCTGAGCAGGAAAAGCGCATGGTTTACATCCTCCCCTGTGGGGGCATTTCTCCCCTCGGAGAGGGCATGGAGCAGGGCGGAAACAGCCAGTTCCTTCAAATAAGCCATGGAAAACCCCTTTGTCTCCTGTGCAATCTGCCCGATGACATGCCTATCCATGAACCTTCCCAGATGCCTCATCAAATACTCCTGCCGGCACACCCTGTCAGGATTGTCAATGAGCCACACCCGGTCAAACCGGCTCGGCCGGTTCAATAGGGCAGGATCAATCTTTTCCGGCATATTGGTGGTGGCAAGGGTCAGGATTCCTTCGTATTGCTCCAGCCCGTCCATCAGGTTGAGGAAATAGCTCTTCATCCTGTTATGCTGAAACAGGAGGTCAATATCCTCAAAGCAGAGGATAGAAGGAGCCAAATCCCTTGCCTTCTCAAATGACTCAATCAGTAAATAGTGCCGGTCTTCTTCAATAATGGGCATATAGATGAACGGGACCGTGTTCTCCGAAGCAATGGTACGGCAGATCGTGGTCTTCCCGTTTCCCGGGGGCCCGACGAAGAGGAAACCCCTCTTGTATGGAAGTCCCAGGGTTTTAAAGAGATCCTTTCCCGTGAAGAACATGCTGACATGCTTCCTGATATCCTCCTTGGTTTGGGCAGGAATGATTACATCATCCCAGGAAACAGGGGACCTCGGGCACGCATAATCCCTTCCCATCACTGATATCCGCTTGTGCTTTTTATGCACCTCAAAAAAATATTTCTTTAAATCCTTGAGGATAAAAGAGAGGTCCTCTTTCTTTTTGTATGCTGCAATGACATGGGGCCAGTTGGAAAAGAAATCCGTTAACAAATAGACCATGATAAAGGTTTTGTTCCCATTGAGGTCAACGCAGAATACCCCGCACGAATCCAGATAATTCAGATTGAACTCAAAGTTGGAATAGAAGTCGTCAAGAAGCGTATATGCCGGCAGAACGTCCTTATCGCCGGGATAAAAGAATCCCTGCGTATGGGGCAAGCCCGATTCCTCAAGGTAATTCCCTATATACCTGAAGATAGCTCCCTGCCTGATTGCGGTGAAAGAATAATCAGCAAGGTTCACGCCCTGGGAAGAGAGGTATTTCAGGAAGTCCGCATAGACCTGCTCCTCCATCCTGCACAATCCATCAGTTGGTGGGTTTCTCATTAACATAATAACTGAGCCTACCACCCTCCAATGACAGGATATGTCAGTTTGGAATTTTTATATTGAGCTTAAAATCGTATGTTATTAAATACTTAATATAACTATTAAGCTTTTTCTATCTCCTCTTTGACCTCCTCAATAAATTTACTAATAATAGTTGCCTGTTCATCTCCATCCTTATCAAAAAAATTTACTTCGTTCAAATCAAGATTAATATTATAGGAGAGGGGAGACCACATTGATTCAGCCAATTTCCATTTAACATTTAATGGAGGGTTAATTTTTGGAATTGTCTCACCTGCTGCTCCATCAATGATCAAAACATGTGGTTTAATCAAAAGGAATCCTATCCATACTCGCTTTGATTTTACTTTTCCATACCATCCTATAAAAGGTTTTTCCTGATCAGATATACTTGCAGTTTGTCTGCTTGGTGTTCCTAATTTTTCAACAATTGCATATTTGATCATATCATGAAGATTGATAATTTCTTTGCCAGTATTTCCTAAATCGTTGACCTTTTCCAAAATCAGCCTCCTTTCTAATAAAAACCCATAAAACTCATTTACCAGCCATGACGTAACAATATCATCTTTTGAACATATATCTTTTATGACATTATATGCTTCTTTCCAATATATATGCTTAAAGGGAACAGGAATATTTGGAACCGGTGCGCTTTCTTTAGGAACAAAAGGGTTAGTTAGGTATAATAATAACTTTTTAATTTTTTCATTACTTTTTTCATTAAGGAAATTAGCATATTTTATTAGCTGATCCCCGCTCTTAATGCTCCAAAGTTTTACTTCAATAATTGCCTTAATGCCTTGAGAAAAGATGCATATATCTGGCCTTCCCTTCTCACCGATGCTTTTTTGAAAATTTACAATTAAATTTTCAGTGGAAATATCTGTATAATCAAAACCAGTAAGATATTTAAGAAATATTAATGGAGCATCCGGATCTTTTTTTGATAGTCTTTGTATAATATTTACCAAAATTTGTGAGGCAAAATTCTCATCTTGTCTTTTAGCCCATCGGCTAAGTGCCACAAAAAACCTTTCTTCCATTATTATTTCTCTTTATAAGGGGGAGATTGTTTTCCAATTTGCTTCATATCATCTAATATTTTGTATAATTTTTTTACTTCTTCTCCCTCTTTATCCAAACCAACATTTAAACCCCATCCGTCTTGATATGTAAATGGCTCTTTTTTTTCATCGCAAAGTTTTTGAAATGCCGTTTTATCAATTCCCCAAACGACGCAGATATTTATTTCCCTATCATAGATTGGAAAATAGCACCCGAGTTTGTCATTTACAAAATTATCTGTTTTAACGGTAAATATTACTTTGTCTGAATATTTATATCTAAAGGATTGGTTGTTAGAGGCCTCTCGCTTACATCCATTTCTGATAAAGTATTCATCAAGAGATTTGCCGACACTTTCAAATCCATTTGCCTGGAGTCTTTTCATATGTTCTTCATAATTCATTTTTGTAGATTGTATTTTTTCCTGTTGCATTCTTATTTCTTCATCAGAAAGAAGCTGTTGCGTTACAAGGAATTTGCTTTCGGGAATTGATTGAATAGAGATAATATTGATTCCAATATCGAATCCTGAAAGATAACGAGCAATATTTTCTAATCTTTCAAGACATTCATTGTTATATTCATAAGCTACAATAATGATACGAGGATTTTCCCATCTTTTTTTGTCTTCTTCTGAAAGATTAGATATCTTCTCTTTAAATTCTTTATATACAGGAAGAGACTTGAGGTCAGTATCCATTAGTGTTGAGGCATAATCAAGAGCTTGACCAATTACTTTTCTGGCATCATTATTCGAAGCAATTATTTGTTTACACTCTATAACTACCGGATATCCGTTGCTATCTAATGCTAATAAATCAATGCCATTTATTTCTTTGCCGATGATTTTAAGTCCCTCCTCAGCCAATTCAGGGGTTTGTTCTAAAATATTTTGTAACTTGTCTTCACCTTCACCAATCTTTTCCATTTCTACTGGTTTAATTTCTTCTCCATTATTTTTAAATATTCGAACTTCCGTCATTTTAAAAACCTCCTTTTATCTGTTTCTTTCCCCATCTTTCTTTTCTCTATCCTTCATTTATTCAAGGTTAATTCATAGACGACATATTTCCACTGCAATCCATTTTTATTTCCTTCTTTAATATATTTTTTGATATTTTTTCCAAATGCACAAGAAGCATATTTTTTAGTTATTGTTTTATCTTTATTAAAGTTATTGCAGTGAATAACAGCTAAAGGCGATCGAGTCCCATCCTTGTAATTTCTATATTGCTCAACAAGCCTCTTAAGTGTTGGTGTTCTCCCATGTTCATATGGTCCAATCTTAGCAAATCCTGTACGTCTATCTTTTGACCTATACGGTCCATGGGCAGGGTTCAGCATTATCCAATTACCACCTAGAACATCCATCAAATGATCTCCAAGCATCTTGGGTACATATTTAATTACTGACTTTTTCCCGTTGCAATTCAAAGCATTATTTTCACCACATATGAAAAGTACAAATGACAATCCAATTCCTTCAAAACGAACTATACCATTCCTCTTTGCGATAACTCGGGCTAATTTCGCCATTTTCCCCTTTTGATTGTGCATCCCGACTATTTGCGCAAAACGAAGTTTCTTCAATGAAGCTCTTTTGTTAGATGAAAAATAGACAAGTATCCAAGGTGCTTTTTTACCTAAACTCATTTCAAAAATAACCGGCGCTCCACCTGTTTTATCGAGTATTTCTTTTGGATTCAGTGCGCCGGTCACTATACGTCCTGCTGTAATTATGAGATCGCATAATTTTTGATCCTGCTTATTAATTTGCGACAAGGTATCCAAGAAGTCTTGTGCAGGAAGTACATCACGATCATCCAATGACCACGATATTGTTGCAATACGAAATGGTTGAATCTGTTTTGTGCATCGCTTGATTAATACTTCTGATCCCCCAAAATCAGATGCTTTATGCTTTGGCTTTTTAAATGTTCTTAATTTATTAATTCCGAACGGTGTAGGTTTTGCCATATAAGCCTCCTTTTGTAACTGATGACAATTTATTAAACCTGTTATCCTTCGTCAAGCGTTTTAACTCTAGATATTCTATTATTTTATATAGGCTATAATACCCATATCTTTTTATGATCTTCCAATACATTATGCTTTTATCAATATATTGAGGATGGCGAGGGCGGTCTCTAGTTTGTCTCGTCATTTTCAGGACGTCTTTGAGCAGACAAAATCTTAATAAGCCCAATATATAAAAACATTTTTTGCTTTATATTGGCTCTTTAGATCGTCGATCTTCTTCTCATTAATTCCTATTTTATCAACAACGAATACAATACCTTTCTCAATTTTATTGGTTTTAACAAGTTCCGTTAGTTTAGCTGCATCTTTTTCAACTTTATTGAAAGCATATTCTCCTTTTAATGTTTTATTTGTAAGTACAATAGAAAAATTAGCTCCAATTAAAAGCGCATTTTTTGGGAAGGAGTTACCTGACTGCAAGGCATCTTTGTATATCTTCGGATCTGCTATCGCCATATCAAGCCTGTAACGACCTGCTGGGCATTCAAAATGGAGCCAATTTCCCAAAGATTGTCCTTCAATATTCTTCTCAGCAAGTATTCTTGCGAATTGGAATACAAAATCGTGTTCTGTCCAAATAGTTGTGCTTGGACATCCATCCCATTGTTTTATAGGAGCTTTCCCGTCAGTTTGGTAATAGGTACAGATTTGTTCCCATGCCTCATTGATTAATTGGTGAAGTATCTCGGATCTCTCCATATTCATTCTCCTTTCCTCTATATATTTCTTCACATTTTATAATCTTTGATAATAATATAAACAATTTCATGGCATATAAGTCTTCTTTTGCAATGATGTTCAATTTATTCATAGGGTTTTATTTGTCAAGTATTTACATCCTAAGTACTCTTTTTTCTTGTATAGTCTATATTACCCATGTTTTTCACAATCCGTCTATGCATTATGTTCTGTCAATATATTGAGGATGGCATAGGCTGCTTCCGCTTTTGTCTCATCCTTTTTCAGGAGGTCTTTGAGGATTGGGAGAAATCTCTTGTTTCCGGTCTGGGAAACGGCATTTATTGCCTCGTTTTGAAGTGAGTTGTGTGAATTCCTGAGCCCCTTTTTATAGCATGAGAATGCCAGGTCGGGACCAAGATATTTAATAAGCTCCGGGTTATAGCGATAAAGCCCCTCTGCCTGTGCTTCTTCTTTCAGGGTTGGAAGACCGTCTTTCTGACCGAGGTCAAGGAGCTCCCAGGCTGCATGACGCCTTATTATATCGTTATCGCTTTGATGGAGTATTGTTCTGAGTCCCCTTATTGCTTCTCTCCCGCCGATAGAACCATATGCATTTACTTTTTCTTCATCAAGGGATCTGAACATTCTCCGAAGAAGTTTATCTTCCGGTCTAAGGGAGATATTTTCCAAGCTATGGTCATATTCTTCTTTGGTGATTTTGTGGATTTGTCTCACCCATTTCTCCCCTTTGATTTGCGCCAAATAGATGAGGGCATTAAACCTGAGAAAGATGTCATTGTGGCTGGCGAATTTCTTAAGCATTTGTAGCCCGTGATCGTTTCCCAGGAAGGCGAGGGTGGCGCTGGCCTCCAATGAAACCGTGTAGTTTTCATCCTCTATGCACTTGAGGAGTTGGGGTTTTAGCGACTTGTCTTTGAGGTTCCCTGCAGCCTTTATTGCTGGAATTTTAAGGTTATGCTCCATCCATATGCTTTCTGAAGTGAGGCTTAGGAGTTGTTTGAGAACCGGTATGGCTCTGGGATCACCCATTCTTCCAAGCGTGAGAGAGGTAAGAGCCCTTGTCTCATAGCAACCTGACGAGAGGGTTGTTTTCAGCATTGATCTGGATTCTTTTCCTCCTTCGGTTTCCAGGGCTTTTATTGCATCCAGGTATGAGGGGCATTTTTTATGGCAATCAATAGACCGGCAAATATACCAGCAAGCGTCATCTCTGAAATATTCAATGTCTCTATGGCCTATTTGTTTCTCAAGCTCCTGGATATTGGTGTCATTTAACGCTTTTGTGATGGGGCAATCACCCTCATAATTTAAGGCTTCCAATAGCACTGGTTTGCATAATTTATTTTCCCCCAGGATCCAACAACATGACGATGCCCGGCCTCTCGTTAAAGGGTTCTTATCATCAGTGAATGACCCCAGCATAAGGAAGGCACCAAAGTTTCCCCGGGCGGCAATCTTTGGGATCTCCTTTGCCCACATAGGTCCATAAAAAATCTCATCAGAATGATATATCAAATCCCTGGGGGATGTTCTGTCTGTTTCAATCTCTTCCCTGAGGATGGCAGCGCAGGTTGCCTTCAATATGTCGTATTTCGAATTTTCTTGCCTCAAGAATCGGATGCCCTTCAAGGGCGCGATCAATAATCCGCTTGCTATGCCTTTTAGGAAGTCTCTTCTTTGGAAATTCATTGCTTGAGAATACCACCCCCGAATGACAGGATATGTCAGTTAGGATTGCTTAGGAGAAATGGGGGCATCTCCAAATAGATTCGAAACTAACTTAAGAAGTGGTACAATTAATGGGGCTGGTCATTGCAACTTTCCTTATTTTTTCTGTTATATTCATATCTTTTGCATCCTTCTGCGCGCGTTCATTCTTGCCAATAGGAGCAATAGTAATAATATCCGGGCTGGGTCATTGTCCGGGTCTTCCAGGATTTCCAGGGCATCGTGGATCAGTTCTTCGGCCATTTCATCATGTGCCGTGGCATTCAATTGCCGCGCCACTTCAATCTCCTTGTAAGACTCATTTTTCCAGCCTTTATGTGCATAAACCAGCGCGAGGCCTGCATGGGCCTCTGCGGAATCAGGAAGGGAAGAGGCATATTCCCTAAAGCTAATAACGGCGTAGTCATATCTATCGAGATCGAGGTATGCAAATGAGAGATGGGTAAGAATTTCCACTGTAGGCTGATGATTCTTGAGATACTCTTCGTAGAGATTCGCTTCTTCTTCCCTCATGTTCATATAGCATAGACAATGGCCGATATTTACGATGGTATTCGGATCGTCCGGATTGATCACATGGGCTTTTTGAAATTCTTTCAGCGCATCCTCATAATATTCCTTGTTCAGGTAATATATCCCCATGTTATATCGGACAGGGGCGCTGTCCGGAGAGAGGCGAACGGCTTTTCTCAGGAAATTTTTAGCTTTGGGGTCGTCCATGAGATTAAGTGTATCGGCGGCACATGACAGCATGATGCCCATATCTTCAGATTCAATATAATACCTTCTATAAGTTTCGAAGGTATCAGCCTTCATCTGGTCTGGATCTTTGAACGATAGATTTTCGAATGACTCATAGATTACGAGAAACATCTTGTGATATAGATATGCTTTTTTATCGTTGTTTTCCCTATAGTGACAACCAAGATTATACAAAGCATAAGGATCACCAGGATTTAATTGTAATGCTTTGAAATATTCTTTCTCTGCCTCAGAAAACATACCCTTCTTGTCTAACTTTAACGCCTTATTACAATGCATTAGGCTTTTTTCAATTTTATCCATTTAAAATTTGCTCCCATATTTGGTCCAAACATATTGTTATTTTCTGGCCCCTTGAACACATGTTATTATCTGGGCATCAATGAAAAGTTTTCTCTTGGGATTGGCCAGGCCATGATTCTTCGAGACCCAAATGTTCAATCATGCAGATATGATTATTGATCCACGTATCGCATATTTTGGCAATTTTCCACGCTCGTTTGGAGTCGGGGTCGAGACCCTTGGGTGTTTTGTGTTTATCAAAGATATCAAAATATTGGTCTAATGGAGGCGCATGAAATGAATAGACAGTATCCGGTGTCCATAATAATTCAATTCCATACTCACTTCCGGCCCGGGTGAGCCTGATATATTTTCTTCCGGGATAGAGATTATCCACACATCCTTATCTTCCCTTTTGCCCATATATGTCAATCCGCATGGTAATATTTTTGCTTTCCTCTTTTTTCCTGTGATCTTCATGCCTTTTGCATTTGCCTCCGTTATATCCTTCTCCAGTGAATTCGACTGCCGGGCATCCCCTGTTTCCTTATTCTAATTTCCATATCTCGGCAAAGTCCTTTAGCCTGATCAGGACGACCTGGTGCTTCTGGGATTTGCACTGGAGTATGCCCAATGGGATTTTTCCCTTTGAGGTATCATATTGCATTGCTTTTTTGAAGATTCCCTTTATCCACTTGGGGAAGTTTTTGCTGTGCTTGCATTCAATGGCGAAAGCAGGATGGATCACATCAGGGGCCTTCTGGCTGAAATCTCCTCCCCGGTAGACCCTTTGGCCCCCTAAAAGCCTTGCTGCCTGCCTCTCAAGTCTTTTCCAGTTAGCCATGGATTATTTAAGAAAATATTAACATTGCAGAGTGACAGGATATGTCAATTAGGATTGTCTCGGGGAGGAGGGTAAGTTCAATAATTTAATTCTTCTTCTCCTTGGAAAGCCTATCCCCCTCCAGCGGATAAGCAATCCCTAACCAAAAAGGGTAGGAATCTCGCAGTAAAAGGCGCCAAGCCCGTCAACGATCATCACTTCCTTGGGATTAAGCTCGTATGCCCTGAGGTGTTTTGACTAAGTAAATTATTTTCGAGGAGGGCCTTGACAATAAAAAGGAATAAAGGTAAGCTCATAATGATATTGCTTATGTAATAAAGGAGAGAAACAATGACAATTCCTAAGTGGTTGAAAAATAGATATAAATTCCTTTGGGAGGCCTTTAGGGATACCCCATTTAATTTTGACAATGCTGCCAAAATCTTAAAAGATCAGTCCCATACCGATAAAGACCAATCCAATGTCATCCTGTCAGAATTGAAAAAAAGGGGAATGCTCGAGGTTGATTCTGACCCTGAAGATGCGAGGAAAAAGATTTACCGGCTGCACAGCATGGAGAAAAAACTTGCAGAACTCATCCCAGCAGACAAAACCCAGTTGACACGGGGCGACCTGGAATCCCTGCTCAAAGGAGCAGCAGACCTCATCAGGACACGGGTGGATTACTCCTTCATCCTCGTCCTCCTATTCTATAAAAGAATTAGCGACAAGTGGGAAATGGAATTTGAGCAGACCCGCAAAGAGGTTCTCGCCGATGGCTTGAACGAAAAAGAAGCGCGGGAAGAGGCAAAAAACTCCACCTATCATGATTTTGATATACCGGAGGGACACCTCTGGGAAGACATACGGAAGGACACTGCGCGGATCCCTGAGAATTTCTCAAGGGCAATGAAGCTCCTTGCTGAGAGGAATACGGAATTAAAGGATGTCTTTGAAAATGTGGACTTCGTCCAATTCACGAGTAACAGGGAGAATGCAGAAATCCTGAGGCAGCTCGTGGAACTCTTCAGCGCCAGGCCGTTAAACCATGTCTCCCCTGACATCCTTGGCGATGCCTATGAATGGCTGCTCAAATACTTTGCCCCGCAGAAAGCAAAAGAAGGGGAGGTCTATACATCCCGTGAAGTCATCGCGCTCATTGTGGACATGCTTGAACCAAAGCCCGGAGAGAGCGTCTATGACCCGGCCTGCGGCTCAGGCGGCATGCTTATCATTTCATACCAACATGCAGCCAAGAATCACGGGAAAAAGGGAGCAGAGAAGATCTTCCTTTTCGGGCAGGAGGCGAACCACAAGACCCTTGCCTTATCCAAGATGAATCTCAATATTCATGACATCCGGAACGCCCAGCTCTCCCTCGGAGATACCCTGCTTTATCCCAAGTTCAAAGAGGGCGAGAAAATAAAGAAATTTGATATCGTGATTGCAAATCCCCCTTGGAACCAGGATGGCTATGACGAGGAGATCCTGAAGAAAGGGGAATTCTGGAGGGAGAGATTCAAATTCGGCTTTACCCCAAAACAGTCAGCAGACTGGTCCTGGATCCAGCACATGCTCACCTCTGCAAAGGAAGACACAGGCCGGGTTGGAGTTGTCATAGACAACGGCTGCCTCTTCCGTGGGGGCAAGGAAAAGGCCATCCGCACTGGCGTCTTAAACGCCGACCTCATTGAGTCCATCATCCTTCTGCCTGAGAAACTTTTCTACAACACCGGTGCGCCCGGGGCCATTATCATCTTCAATAAGAAAAAGCCGAAAGCCCGCAAAGGAAAGGTCCTCTTCATCAATGCAAGCAAGGATTTTCAGCAGAATCCTGAGGTGAGAAAACTCAACCAGTTAGGGCCTGAGCACATAAAGAAAATCGCCGGGGCCTATAGGGGATTCAAAGAGATTGAGGGGTTCTCCAGGATCGTGGACATTGAGAAGATCAAGGACAACGACTTCAACCTCAATGTCACCCTCTATGTCTTCCCAGAGGAAAAGACAGAGGAAATTGATACAGCCAAGGAATGGGGCGATCTGAAGAAAATAGAGAAAGACCTTGTTGAGATAGAGGCCAAGATTGAGGGCTTTCTCAAGGAAATAAATTAGGACTTTACATCCTAATAATAAGGTGATAAAATCCTAATATGAACAGGATAGAATTCGGCATAATCCACGATATCTTCACAGGTCTTGATCGACAGATAGGGCTGCATGGCGGCGCGCCCATCGGCCTTGTCGTGTGCGGAGGAACTGCGTTATTCGCTCTTGGTCTTGTCCATCGGACAACAAAGGATGTGGATGTGCTTGGAACAGCAGTTGAGACAGGAAAGATGCTTGCCGTTCAAAAAATCGAGAAACCCTCTGGATGGCTCATTGGAGCAGCAAAGACAGTGGGACGGGATTTTGGCTTACCCGACAATTGGCTCAACATTGGTCCGGCCCCACAAGTGGAGTCAGGCCTCCCAAAGAATTATGGCAGATATTTGACCATTTATTTCATCAGCCGTCTCGACCAAATCCACTTCAAACTCTACGCAGCGATAGACCGGGATGATTATCATACGCAAGACCTCCTTGCCCTTAATCCGACAGAAGAAGAAGTAGAAACAGCGTCAAAATGGACCCTCACTCAAGATGTATCAGAAGGCTACCGATCAGTATTGATGGCTTTTTTAAGGGAACACGGTTATGAATCTATCGCCAGCAGAATTTAAAAAAAGACTACTGAACGGACTGCTTGACCTCCATTGGAAACACTGGACAGCTGCGGGGGTTGCCTCTCATATTGAACCTGAACTGCGCTGGGTCATAGACCTTGAGGCCCTGATAGCTTCCACTATTGCTATCGGGGAACATGACCGCCGCCTTCTTTCCGTCTCCCTTGAATGGATGATCAAAAACGGAGAATGGGTTAACCTCTCGCGCTTCAAAAGAATCGCACGGCTCTTTACGAAACCTTCCCTCCGGACGCAAGAACCCCTTCTTTCCACAAAAGAAGTCAATGATGCAATTGCCGCGCTTAGAAACGCCGAGGTACACAGGGATGGGATCTTCAGCAGCTTGAGGAGAAAGGGAACAGTAACAAAGCCCGGGATCCATCAGCCATCTCTGCTCCAACTTCTGGCCCGTGCTCTCCTCGGTGTTGATGCCCGTGCTGATGTCCTCATCTATCTCCTGCTCAATCGGAGCGGCAACTCCAACTCTATTGCAAAAGATGTTTTTTACGATCAGAAAAATATTTACAGAGTCCTGGAAAATTTCACAAAGGCAGCCGTGGTAACAAAAGTTTCAGGGAATAAGGCGGGAAACTATTTCCTCAGAGATGATGACATATGGCTCAGTATCCTTGGCATGAAGAAAAAGCCCGAGTATATGAACTGGGTCAAAACATTTCTGGTGTTGGACAGGTTGGCACAGGCAATCTCCACCTCCTCAATATCTGAAAATGAATATGAACTTTCCTCCTTTTTCCGTGATCTCTTGAACGATGTTCAACCTATTGCCAGGCAGCTCGCCATAACTATCCCTGATCCGGGCCCCTTTCCTGGCAGCAAATATTTTGTCCCTTTTGCATCTTCAATTCTGAAGCTCCTAAAAACAATGGAAGGACATAATGGCTAAGCAAGAAAGGCAACAGGCCGTAAGGCCCTATGGGAGAAACATGGTAATAAAAGGACTAAAGGTGGTAATAAACATGGTAATAAAACCAGAGAATGAAGACTATCTCAAGGAGGTAACTAATGAATAAACCACCAATTTATACAATTTGCGGCCGGAAGGTAATTTAATGTTTAAACCGAAATTCCGTCATACAAACAAGATCGTCAGGAATCTCACCAACATTTCTGAGGCCAGGGCTATCATCATGAATGCACCCCTTATCCCCAAATGGGAAGTCTCCCTACGGAGGGAAGCATTAATACGAAGCGCCCACTCATCAACGGCCATTGAGGGGAATCCACTCTCCCTGGAAGAGGTCAGCGCCCTGGCTCAAGGCAGAAATATCATGGTGAGAAGAAAAGACAAGCAGGAGGTTTTGAACTACCTTGAGGCATTGGAAGGCATTCCAGAATATTCAAAAAGATCTCCGTTTATGTCAAATGACCTCCTGAAGATTCACAGAATAGTGACCAAAGATACCCTGGAAAATCCCAAGGACGAAGGTGCGTTCCGAAATCGTCAAGTGTATGTTGTCAATCGAGCGACAAGAGAGATAATATTTAAACCACCACCAACAGACCAGGTCCCAAAGTTAGTTGATGATTTCTTAAACTGGTTCGAAGCGCAAGAGGCAAGCGAGATTGATCCGGTTATCGAAGCAGGCATAACCCATTATGAAATTGTGAGAATCCATCCTTTTATAGATGGGAACGGGCGGACTGCACGGATTATGGCCGCCCTTGTGTTGTATAAACGGGGCTTTGATGTCAAAAGATTCTTCGTGCTGGACGATTATTACGATCACGACAGGCGCGCCTATTATACCACATTGAATAATGTTGACCAGAAAACCCTGGACCTCACTGGGTGGCTGGAATATTTCACCACTGGCGTGGCCGTCAGCACAAAGGCAGTAAGGGATAAGGTCATTGGTCTAAGCAAGGATATTAAGGCGCTGAAGGACAGGGGCCAGATCGCCCTCACTGAACGCCAGATGAAAATCGTAGAGAAAATCGTCGAGAAGGGAAAGATTACAAACAGGGAAATGAGGGAGATGCTTGGTTTGTCCGATGAGGCGGTACGAAAGGAAATTGCCAAACTCATAAAAATGGGCGTTGTGTACAGCAAAGGAAAGGGACGAGCGATTTATTATGTCCTTTCGTAACGGTTGGCGATTATGTTGGCGAATAGTTGGCGATTATAAGGGGAAAAAAAGGAGTGTGGGTTATGCCCTCTCGTAAATGGTTCGGGATTAAGTTCGGGATTAGAGAGAGAAACATGGTAATAATAGGCCTAAAGGTGGCAACAAACATGGTAATAAAACCAGAGTTCGAGGGCTTTCTCAAAGAACTGACCGATGAATGATTTTTAAATCACAAATTGTGATCTTAAAAGTCACTAACAAGAGGAGTGAAAATGGCTGATTCTATTATTCCATTAAGGAGAGTTGAGCGGTTGATTTATACTATTCGGGGACAAAAGGTTATGCTGAGCACCCACCTGGCAGAACTGTATGGTGTAGAGGTCCGTTCCCTTGTTCAAGCAGTGAAGCGTAACATCAAGAGGTTTCCTCGGGATTTCATGTTCCAACTGACATCAGGGGAGTTTCTGGCTTTAAGATCACATTTTGTGATCTTAGAAAGGGGGCGTGGGAAACATCAAAAGTATGTTCCCTATGCGTTTACCGAACAGGGAGTGGCCATGCTTTCCAGCGTTCTCAAAAGCGAAAGGGCAATCCAGGTCAATATCGCCATTATGCGGGGGTTTGTAGCAATGCGTGAGATGGTAGCACCATATAAAGAGCTTGCCCGTAAACTGGACGAGATGGAAAAGAAATACGATGCCCGGTTCAGGGAGGTCTTCCAGGCCATTCGCCATCTCATGGCTCCTCCCGCAAAACAGATTAGTAGGATAGGTTTTGTGAGAGAGAAGGTTGGCAATTAGGTTTATGATTAGGTTGATGATTCATCAAAAGGGAAATGTGAATTGTTTTTTAATTCACCAAAAGAGCGGAATGATTGCATCCTAACCATGCCAAAAGTGAAAGGACATAATGAATAGGCAAGAACTGAACTTGATCCTAAAGGAAGGCGAGGGCTACAAGATCGAGTTTAAGGAAAACACAAGCGGCCTGGACAGGGATATTGTGGCATTCGCCAATGCCTCAGGCGGCAGAATTATCGTGGGCGTGGCTGATGACGGGAAGATACGAGGAGTTCATATCTCCAACAGGCTCAGGGCGCAGATCCAGGATATCTCCAACAACTGCCGCCCCAAGATAAAAATCCTCTTTGAGGAATGTGAGAATATCCTGATCGTCCTTGTGAGGGAAGGCGATGACAAACCCTACGAGTGCTCTTCGGGATTTTTCAAGAGACTGGGCCCCAACTCCCAGAAGATGACACGGGACGAAATCATTGGCATTTTCAAATCCGAGGGAAAGGTCAGGTTTGATGAGCTCATACAGCCAAAGTTCCACTACCCCAGGGATTTTGACAGGGGTAAACTCCTGACATTTTTAGAGCTTGCCGGGCTTTCAAAGGGAGCACATGTAGAGACAGCCTTACTCAGTTTGGAGGCCGCTGAAAAACAGGAAGGAACATTGTATTTCAACAATGCCGGAGCCTTGTTTTTTGCCAAAAACCCTCAGAGATTTTTCCCCTGGTCTGTCTTTACGGTCGCTCTTTTCAAGGACAAGAACGGCGTTGATGTCATAGATCGAAAAGAGATTGCCGGGGGACTTTTTGAGATTGTTGATCAGGTCATGGATTTTGTCAGATTGTATGCCAAAGTTGCCTACAGGTTCACGGGGAGGCCCCAGAGGGAGAATATCTATGAATACCCCTTTGAAGCGGCAAGAGAGGCCGTGATCAATTCTGTGATGCACAAATACTATTTTGAGCACGGACACAACAACATCCTGAGGTTCCTTCCTGACAGGATACGGATCGAGAACTACTGGATGAAGCCGTCCCGTTTCATACTCGGTGAGACAGTGTTCAGGAGGAACAATGTGATCGCCGACCTTTTTGCCAGGATACATTTTGGGGAAAAGATGGGGACAGGATTTGAAAGGATAAGGGAAATATGCAGGAAAGAGAACGCCCCCTTTCCCCAGATAAAGTTCGATGAGAACTATTTCTATGTGACCTTCAAGCCGAGCCGTAAGTATCTGAAAATGTCCAAAACAGAGACTACCCCAAAAACTACACAAAAGACTGCCCAAAAGATTATCACTTTTATGACGGAGAATCCCGATATAACAAGAGAAGAACTCGCAAAACTTCTGGGTATTACCCCAGACGGTGTGAAATACCATATCAAAAATCTGAGGGATAAGGGTGTTATTAAAAGGATAGGCGGCAGAAAAGGTGGACATTGGGAGATCGTGAGAAAATGATCTGCCCGCCGAAAAGAAGATCCCTGACAAGGAACTTTCCAAAGATTTTCTTTTGAGGTGAATATGAGCGACAAAAAAAGAGGAGAGGACAAAAGTGAGTGTGAAAATATATGACGAAGAACATGAGCGAAATCGTACCCATTGAAAGAATTAAACAGATGATCCTTATCATCAGGGGTGAGAAGGTAATGCTGGATTCTGATTTGGCTGTGCTCTATGGAATTCCGACAAAGCGACTCATCGAGCAGGTCAAGCGCAACCGGCATCGCTTTCCGGAAGATTTTTTATTTCAACTAACCGAAGATGAGTCAAAGAAACTAAAACAGAAATTTGGAATAAAAAATCAACATGGTGGCAGAAGATATAGACCGTATGCGTTCACTGAACAAGGAGCTGGAATGCTCACAACTATCTTTCGTAGTCCATCGGCTGCTCAGATTGCTATTGAGATTTTGCGAACCTTTGCACAGCTCCGTCAGGATGATGAGCCACAGCGGGAACTTGAAACCAAGGGCCTCCGAAGTTTATTTGCCGCAATTCACGACGCGGTATTTTTTCAGCGAGGAGATGAACAATATACCACAAATGAATCTTATACATATTTCCTTCAAGCAGGCACAGATGGACCCATTAAGATCGGAGCTACCAAAAACCTTCTTGTCCGTCTCCGCGCTATATACACAATGTCGCCTGTGCCATTGAGGCTTTTGGGAGTGATAAAAGGCAATGCTGCTGAGGAGCGATGTCACATCCGGTTGGGTGCCTTTCGCTTGCATGGAGAATGGTTTGCTCCTTCAACAGTTGTCCTCGACTTCATCCGTAAGAACGCATTGATGCCCAAATCATTCTCCCTTGATGGAAGAGGACAAAGGTAAGGGTGAAAAATCATGAGATGTGAATTGTTTTTTACTTCACTTAAAGAGCGGAATGGGTGCGTCCTAACTATGCCAAAAGTGAACATAAATTGTGTGACCCCTATTACCCCTATGAATACAATATTGTCTATTTATATATGGTGAGAGGATGTGGCAAGGACAGAAATGAGTTGACACTCAACTCAACATGTTCCATAATATAGCCGGAGAAACTATGGTGAAGACATTCGGACAAACACTTCGGGAACTGCGTCATTCTAAAGGCATTAGCCAACGGGATTTAGCTAAAAGAGTCGGCGTGGACTTCTCTTATATCAGCAAGGTTGAGAACGACCGGCTACCTCCCCCGGCAGCGGACACAATCATCAAGATCTGCGACACACTCAGCGCTCCACCAGACGAACTGCTAGCATTAACAGGAAAGATGCCCAAGGAAATCAAAGAGACTATAAGTGCAAAACCTTCGGCGCTTCAATTTATACGGCAAGCTCATGCGATGGGGCTCTCAGACGAAGAATGGGGAAAATTAACGCAGAAACTTAAACGACTGCGAAGCGGGTAAAATTTATATATGGTTAACCAGATTGACTTATTCGATAGACAGGAAGAACGGTTGGCTCAACAAGACAACAAAATTGAGCCCGCCCTGAAGGAGTGGTCTTACTCACGCCGAGAGGTCTTGGAACAGTGCCCGAGAAGGTATTACTACCAGTATTATGGTTCAAACGCTCGAATGGCAAAAGATGAATCGCAAAAGAAAACTCTACGTTTCCTAAAAACTGTGAGCAATCGATATCTACGGACAGGAGAAATATTGCACAATTTAATTCGTACATATTTGCGGAGGAAAGGAATATTGCCTCTTGACCGGTTGCTACATTTAGCAGAAGCAGATTTTAGCCGCGACAAGAAATATTCAATTCTATTCCCTCGTGTAGGTGTTTCTCCAAAAAGCTCGTATCCTCCTAAACTTCTGTTAGAATTCGTATTTGGCTTTAAGAATGCCGAGGAGCTGTGGGAGAAGTCGAAAGCGCAGCTTCTCATCGCATTAACAAATTTTGTGAAAAGCTTAAAATTTGCACCCTTTCGCAATGGTGGATGCGGTTCCGGGGCACTGATAGAAAAACGGATTCGCATGACAGAAGAGCATTTCTCCCTGACGGGTAAGATTGATCTCGCATATCCAAATAAGAAGCATGTTGTAGTTGTAGACTGGAAGATCGGGGGCGCCAACGGAGGGCAAGACAGCTTACAACTATTGTCGTATGCACTCGAAATAGCGCACGAATTTAAATGTGGGCCGCGTGAAATAAATCTTTATCAGGCGCATCTTGTAGAAAACAAGATTTCTCAATTTAAAGTCAGCGAGAAAGCCCTTTTGCGTGCAAGGGCACGTATCATTCAGGATTTGGAGAAGATGAGGGCACTGGATGGCTATGGACGCAAGGGTATCGCTGAGGCGTTTACTCCCTGCCTTCAACAGCGCATCTGCATCTTGTGCCCCTTTCAGCAGATTTGTCCAAAGGAGTAAAAACATGATCGAAACAAATATCAGAATTGTGATGCCAGGACCTAACCTTTGCCTCGATGCACGAGGAGTCGAAGTGATTACACAGGACCCCTCTCCCGAGTTGAGAGAACGTGCATGTAATGCCTTGCGTCAGAGAGGGATAGCCGCAGTGCCTTATCATTCAGGACCAGAACTCCTTGTGTCGATCCACAAACAAGTCCCAGAAGAAGCGATATGCGAAGACGATTGCCGTGTAGATTTGAAAGATAGTGGAAAGATACGGAAGCTGCGCTTCGTTGACACCAAAGACAAGGATTTGCTCACTAAATTGATAGAACGGTGTTTGATAATCGAGATTGGACGTCGTACAGATATGTGGAGGTTGGACAGCCCACGGATCTGGTATATGCCGAAACCATTCATGACAATTGATGACATCGCCGCGTATAGACGATTTGAAATATCAGCCATTCCTATTGAATCTGTTGGGGTTGGAATTGTTATAGATGTGGGCACAGCGTTCTTCACTGTATCAACGATTGCGGATTTTTTCAGAAAAGATGTTTCAGAAATGGAACAAAAACAATTGCGGAAACAATTTGAGTTCCTGAGCAAGCGGCAACATGGACAGAAGGGGTCACTCTTGTACGATTTAGGGCATAAAAAAGGCAAATGTTATTTTATAGAATGTCTTCCCGACACGACTTGCGCTACGACAGGAATTCTGCGGGTAAAAGGGCATGATTATCCCTCGCTCCTCGATTATTACCATCAGAAATATCCCAGTCTGTCAGTGAAAGCTGATGACACTGTTGCGAGAGTGTCATTTCCAACTTTGGACCGTCCACAAAAGGTCGCGGCGAATAAACTCCATCTTCGTGTCATGAACAAATCACTTCCAAAAGATTTGAAACAAGTTGACAAAATCACACCTAAGGATCGCCGAAATCTAATAGAGGAATTCTGGGCAGGATTAGGAGAAGATCCCCTGGGCCAAGAAATGCCTACCGTAGCCGCCCAATTGTGGCAACCTGCGAGCGACAAAATAATGAATATTAAACCTCCCAATTTGCTTTTTGCCAGGGATCAGATTTTGTCATCTCCCTCCAATGGAAACCTTGAGAGGTACAAAGAATATTTCCACAAACGAAGTCCTCTTATAAGAGAGGCAGGATGTTTCATAGTTCCTTCTGCGGTGACACGAACTATTTATTATGCTGTGCCAGATAAAACAAACAATACAATGGCTATAAAACTGGCAGAAGACATTACTACTCACATCTCGGGTTGGACAAGGGTCTCAATGGATCCAAAAATAATATCGTATCGCAATTTGGAAGATGCTTTTTCACAATTGAATCGAGAAAAACAGCCCGGAATGGTTGTTTTTGTATTTGAGGATGATGATCCCGCAACATACTTTATGGTCTCATACGAACTGAAACGCTGGCGAGTAAAGCGGATTACGTATAAGATATTTCTTTATAAATTCCGTCGAGGGGGTAGTAAATGGCAGTCTTTTACAGAAATGTGTGCGCTCGATGTCCTCCAGCAATTAGACTGTATCCCCTGGACGATTGAAGGCCCCCTTCACTATGAATCGCAACTGGCAATAGATGTTGGAAAGGATCATCGTTATTTTGCTTTATCACTGCTTAAATGTCTGCCGCAACCGGCTGTACCTTCATTCTGGATAGGCACTTCGGTAGAGCTTAAGCCTGACCCAAAACTTGAGACAATCAATGAAATTTTCCTGCGTGATAAAATCATTGAATTGTTTATGCGATTAGAGCAATTACAACGTGCCCCTCTTCGTTCAGCCCTCATTTTACGCGATGGCCGTAAATCAGGTCGGGAATCAGAGGGTATATATGCTGCAAAGGAAGAACTTATACGAAGGGGAATGTTAAATAAAGACGTTCGAATGGATATTGTGGACATCCATAAACATACAGTGAAAGGAATACGAATCTGGGATTTTATCTCTGAAAGCGATGTAAGGCATGCCCTGGAGGGCAAGGCACTTTTTTTAGACGATGCCACCGTTATTGTCACCAATACCGGAGCTGCTACATTGCGTCAGGGAACAGCGGACCCATTGATGTTAGTGGCTCGAGGGGAAGGGATCAATATGGTTCATGTCGTTGAGGATGTGCACACCACGACACATCTCAATTACTCAAGCCCTGGTACTGCACAAAGACTCCCGTTGGTGCTAAAGAGAACAGACGATGAACTCGAAAGTAGAGCGGCTCAGGAAATCCGGCGTATAAGGTAAAGGAGGAAAAATATGAGCACACAATGGTTGGCATATCAAAGTTTTCATCGCAGTTATGACATTTTGGCTGCGATCAACACACTTTCTATCCACATTAAACTTATGATGGTAGGCAAACAGGACATTGGACGGAATGAAGCCGCAGAGCATGCACGTGAAACACTTTCTTCATTTTTTAAAAGATTAGAAACAGTAGTTCACGATGCAGAACAAGGAGAAACGAAACCTATTCTTGGAACTGATCCACGTCTGCGACAATTAGCAAGGAGTTTTATTGAAGCCAAACATAACTGGCGCAGATATCGGTCTGAGCTATTCAGAAATACGATCACGCATGTGCAACAGTTGCTCTGGTCTAGCGAGGGAAAAGACCGGGAATCTCTCATCCATTGCCTTGAAGAATTGAGGGTGATCATCGAGCAACATGTGCATGCCGATGCAGTGCAAATTTTAGGAGAGATTTGATTGCGCGATATCCTTCGACAGAGCAACTTTGATTTGCTTCGCGAAATTAATTTGATAAAGAAAACTCTTGACAGCTCTTCTGACTCTATCTCGGATGAACTGCGGCCGTATAACGATTGGGTTCTCTTAACATGGAGTGAATTGCAGAATAAAACAGTCCGTAACCTTCAAGATCTGGATTTGAGGGAGGATGTTATTCTTCCTGAGATACTGAGCAGCACACAATCAGTGACAATTGTGTTTCATGAGTTCAACCAACGTTGGGTAAGTCCAGTTTTGCGAGCACTTCTATCAGACCGTCTCTGCTTGAAACTATTGCGATGGCTTCACACATCACACCCAATAACCCAACTAATACCCATAGCCATCGGTGATGGAGATTTTAGTTCTTTACCTGCACCGCCTATGCCAACGATCTACTTTATGCCCCCTTCAGCTCAACGGGAGTTGCTCTATCTGCCATTATTTTTCCATGAATTTGGACATCTTCTTTATGCATGTCAGAAGGGGGAAATGGATATTTTTGTACGAAACCTGCAAGAGAAAATATCCCAATTGTTGGCTCCGAGCGTACAACACGATGACCGTCATGCTCAGATAGAAATGGAGAGAAGGACCGCCATTGTGGAGACATGGTATGTTTGGATACAAGAGATTTTTTGCGATGCAGTGGGTTTTGTCATTGGTGGGCCAGCCTTTATCCATGCATTCTCAATATATCTGCGGATGTTGGGACGGGGCGAATATCGTTTGCCACCTGATCAACTGATGCACAGACCGCATCCAGTGACTTGGCTACGAGTCCGCCTCCTTGCTGACTTTGCGCAACGGACGGGTTGCGATGCTGAAGCCAAAGAATTGAGTAATACCTGGAATATTATTGCATCAGCTATGGATATCATTGAAGATTATTACGGCTATTATACTCCAGATTTTCTCCCGACAATTCAGCAGACAATAGACCAAATGCTGACACATGCTACACCACGCAGGTTTTCCAAACAGGAAATTTCTAACACTGAATTGGTGCTGCCCATAACTTCTCCTGTTAGGTTGCTTAATCAAGCATGGTATGAATTTCTAAAGGATGCCGAGAAGTATCCCACCTGGGAGGCAAATGCAATCGACACCTTTCTCAATACCGATTTTCCGCCTTAAACTTCCTGCCACTGATGTTAGGACATTATATCCTAATCATAAGACTTTAATATCCTGACAAGAGAAAAAATGAAGAGTCCTCAAGAATTTATGCAAACAGAGATTGGGAAGATACCGAAGGAGTGGGAAGTAGTAAGTTTCGAAGACGTTGTTGAAATTAACAAAGAATCTAGAGACCCCAATAGGGAAATTCCCAAAGACCGTTTCCTTTATATTGATATTGAATCCGTTGAAGGAGAAACGGGAATTATTAAAACGGTGAAAGAAATTCTCGGTAAGGATGCACCGTCACGAGCAAAAAGGGTTATCCATCAAGATGATGTAATTATGTCAACTGTTCGGCCATACTTAAAGGCGTTTGCCTTAGTACCCGAGAATTACAATGGCCAAATATGTTCTACAGGATTCGCTGTTCTTTCCTCCAAAAATTCAATTTTTCCGCGCTATTTATTTTATACACTATTCACAAAGACAGTTATAGACCAATGCAATAAAATGATGATGGGTGGTCAATATCCTGCTTTGAATCAATCACAGGTGGCTAAAATCGAGATTCCTCTTCCACCACTGCCGGAACAAAAGAAAATTGCGGAGGTATTGGGGACGGTGGATAAGGCATTAGAGAAGGTGAATGAGGTGATAGAGAAGACACAGAGACTCAAAAGGGGGTTGATGCAGAGGTTATTGACGGAGGGTATAGGGCATTCGGAGTTCAAGGAGACGGAGATCGGGAGGATACCAAAGGAATGGGAAATAATAAAGTTGGGGGATATTTCTTTGGATTTAATAGGAGGAGGTACTCCATCAACTTCGAAGCCGACTTATTGGGATGGAGATATAGCATGGATGACGAGCGCTCATATAAACGGGAGAGAAATTAGCTCCGGTCAACGATATATTACAAAAGAGGGATTGGAGAATAGTGCGACAAATTTGATTCCAAAAGGCAACCTTCTCATTGCATCAAGAGTTGGAATTGGGAAGGTAGCGATAAATAAAATTGATATCGCTATTAGTCAAGACTTAACTGGGGTCGTAATCAATAAAGAGAAAGCCATACCGGATTTTCTATATTGGATTTTTGTCAATAACGAAAAAAAACTAAAATCTTTGGCCCAAGGAAGCACTATTAAAGGGGTTTTAAGAGAAGACCTTGGGAATTTAAACCTCCCTATCCCGCCAATGGCAGAGCAGAGGAAGATTGCGGAGGTATTGGGGGCGGTGGATGAGAGGCTGAATATGTTGAGAAAAAGGAAGGAAAGGCTGGAAAGGATAAAGAAGGGGTTGATGGAGGAATTGCTGACAGGAAAGAGGAGGGTGAAGATATAAAAACACATAAGGAAATAGTAAATATGTCTGGGAGAAAGAGAATTCCCAAATTATTCATCCAAGATATCGTTGATGCCATTGAGAAGATTGGAATTTATACCAAAGCAATGACTTTTGAGCAATTTATTGCAGACAAAATGACGAAATATGCCGTGGTTTGGGAACTGCAAGTGATAGGAGAAGCTATGAAAAATGTCCCTGGTGCCTTGAAGAAAAAACATCCGGAAATCCCTTGGAGGGCTTTTATCGAAATGGGAGACAAGTTGATTATAGAATACTTTGAAGTAAATTATGTCACTGTCTGGAAGACACTGACGGATGATCTCCCACCGCTCAAGCAGGGAATAGAGAGAATTTTGAAAGATCTTGATAAGAAAGCATGATCAGATTGCTTCTCCGCCTGAGGCGGATCGCAATGACAGGGGGATTGCTTCGTCCGCCCGAGGAGATATCACCCTCACCTGCGCCAGGGGCGCATCCGCCTACGGCGGACTCCCCTCACCCCCACCCCACCCTCCCCCATCAAGGGGGAGGAAGAATGAATCCAAGGGAGAGGGGATAAAGGGGATGACACTATTCTGACATGGACAAATTCACTGAAAAATCTCTTGTAGAAGATTATATCGTCAAAAAGCTTGAGGAGAATGGGTGGAGGATTGTTCCGGCGGATGAGCTTGAGAGGGAGGGTTATGCGGAGCCCCTGCTCGTTCCTAATTTTGTCAGGGCTTTAGAAAAGATAAATAAAAAAATAGGGATCGGGGATGAGGAAATCACCAAGGTTGTCAATGAGATCAAGCTCACTGGCACAGGCATAGAGGGAGCCAAGAGGATCCTGAATTTCTATAAATTCGGTGTTCCTGTGAAGTTTGAGATAGAAAAGATAGTTAAGTATGTCCAGCTCTTTGATTATGAAGATATTAAGAAAAACGACTTCATTGTCTCAAGACAGGTGTGTTATGACGGGAAGGAAAGAATAAGAACGGACATCATCCTCTATGTTAATGGCATTCCCCTGGTCAATATAGAATGCAAGAACCCTGTCAGTATTTCTGAATCCTGGTTTAATGCCTACAGGGATATTAAAGCGTATGAAAAGATTGCGCCTGAGCCTTATAAGTATGTCCAGATCGGAATGGCTGCCGAGAGCCAGGCAAGGTATTTCCCAATCGTTCCCTGGCAGGATGAGATAAAGACACAGGAATGGCGGGACGAAGACAAGGAGCCACTTGACTCTATTCTTGAAATGCTCTTCCCCTCTGCCCTGCTGGACATTATCAGGAATTTCCTCTTCGTCAGGATAGAGCGAGGGGAGTCAACAAAGGTCATCGCGCGCTACATGCAATATAGGGCTGCAAACAGGATGGTGGACAGGGTTTTGAAAAACTTAAATGGCGAGGATGAGAAAGACAAGGGGCTTGTCTGGCACTGGCAGGGGAGTGGAAAGACACTGACTATGATTTTTGCCGCAAACAAACTTTATTACATGAAGGATTTGGGCAATCCCACGATATTTTTCATCGTTGATAGGATTGAGCTTGAGGACCAGCTCTATAAAGAATTCAATTTCATGGATATTGTGAAGCCTGAGATCATCGGCTCCATAGAGGAACTTCAGGAAGTCCTGAATTATGACGATTATAGGGGCAAGAGGGGAGTTTTTATCACCCTTATCCATAAATTCAGAAAGGAAGAGCTTGCTGATATAAGCAAGGAACTTGCTGATATCTCCAGTCGCAAAGAGACCATCATGACAAGGGAAAACATCGTGGCTTTTGTGGATGAAGGGCATAGGACCCAGTATGGGCTTCTTAGGGCACAGATGAAGAATATCTTGAAAAACGCCTTTTTCTTTGCCCTAACCGGGACACCGATTTCAAAGAAGGGACGGGACACCTATTGCGAGTTTAGCTATCCCCCGGTAGAGCCATATCTTGATCGGTATTTCATCACTGACTCCATAAAGGACGGCTTCACGGTGAAGATCGTGTATCAGCCGAGGCTTGAGGGAGAGATCCATTTGAAAAAGGACATGCTGGAGACCTTCCTGGAAACGGAGTTTGAGGAATTGCCAGAGGAGGTCAGGGAACCAGTTGAGGAAAGAATTAAGAAGAGAATGAATGCAATAAAGCTATTCCTTGAGAACCCTGAGAGGATCAAGGTAATCGCCGAAGATATAGCAAAGCATTTCAAGGAGAATATTGACGGGAGGTTCAAAGCAATGGTTGTGGCCGGAAGTAGGAAGGCATGCAATCTCTATAAAAAGGAATTGGATAAATATCTCCCGGATAGATATTCAGAGATTGTAATGACTATTGGGGATAAGGAGGAAGAATATCAGCTTTTGGCAGCGGAAGCCCGCGAAAAGTATGGAGATAAAGAATGGGACGATATTCGGAAAGAGATCGTGGAAAGTTTTAATGAGGAGGGGTTGCCGAAGATTCTCATTGTGACGGAGATGCTTCTCACAGGATTTGATGCCCCCATCCTCCAGGTCATGTATCTGGACAAGCTCCTCAAGGAACATAGGCTCCTCCAGGCAGTGGCGCGGACAAATAGGCCATTCAAGGGAGTGAAGGAAGCAGGGCTGATTATTGATTATGTGGGAATCCTGAAGGAGTTCAAGAGGGCATTTGAGATGTATAGCAAGGAGGACATCAAGGATGCGCTCTTTGGCTTTGACAGCATCAAAGAAGATTTTATTGCCCTTGTAAAGGAGCTCTGCGGCATACTCGCCCATGTGCCCAGGAATTATGAGAGGGAATCCCTGTTGAAAGCCATAGAATCTCTTACCTCTGACGAGGCGAAGGAGAAGGATTTCGTTGAAGGATATAGAAAACTCAGGAAGGTATTTGAACTTCTCGGGCCGGATGAGGTCAAGCTTGAACATTTTGAGGATTATAAGTGGCTCTCTGCAATCTATACCTACTATATGAAGGTCGTGGTGCAAAAGGACATTGGCGAGGATTATGTCCAGAAATACTATGAGAAGACCGTTAGATTTATCCATAAAACCACTGAGATAGAGAAGCTCAACAGGGACTTGCCTGCCATCTCTTTTGATGGGGAATATCTGCAAAAACTGGATAAAAGGGTCAAAGATAGGAAAGAGAAGGCAGCCAATATCCTCTTTACACTCAATAGGCTTGTCCTTGTTGAAAGGCATATGAACCCTATATATGAATCCCTGGTTGAAAAAGTAGAGAGACTTCTCTTGCTCTGGAAGGAGAAGACAAGGGATTACGAGGCAATCTATGAGGAGGGGGTGAAAACACTTGGGGAGATTGATGCCCTTACACAGCGGCAAAAATCTTTAGGGTTTTCAGAATTTGAATATGCACTCCTTCTAACCCTTGAAAAAGAGTTGGACACAGAGGATGACCTGACAAAGGATGTGAAAGGGCTTTCTCAGGGATTGAAAAATTATATGTTCCCCGGCTGGATCACCCAGATGAGCGTGAAGAAAGGGGTAGAAAGGGAGATACGGAGGTTCACCAGGGGGCTTAAGGGGAGGTTCCGCCTCTCTTTGGACGAAATGAACAATTTGCACGAGAAGCTCATGGAGAGTGTCAGGAATTATGGAACTTGATAGACAGAGAACGCCCTATAAGGTCTCATACAGGGATATTAAATATCCGAGAATAGAATTCACAACAGGGAAGCTCCATCTTATCCTACCTCCCAGGAATGTCCCTGATGTTTTAATTAAGAAGCATAAGAAATGGATATCTCAGAAGGAGGATTTTATTGAGAGTTGTCTGAAAGAATCCTCCTACAAGAAGATAACAAAAAGAACAGACGAGAAATTCAAGGAATTACTTGAAGCAGGTATTTCGATATCATCTCAGCGGCTTGGGGTGAAGGCTTGCAAGGTCTATATAAGAAAAATGAAAACGAAATGGGCGAGCTTAAGCCCCAAAAGAAATCTGACTGTCAATACCTTGATGAAATACCTGCCCGCTTCTCTGGTGAAATATGTTATCTTCCACGAGATGGCACACCTTATTGAGAAACGACACAATGAAAGGTTTTGGGGGATTATATCCCGGCGCTTCCCTGATTGCCGAAGACTGGAAAGGGATTTATTTGCCTACTGGTTTAAGGTTAATTCAATAGAAAATAATGGAGGCTACTTTTAGAAAAACCTCAGACCCTCCTCCATGAGTTTCTGATGGCCGTGTTTGATGTTTTTCGACAAAAGTCAAACTCAGAGAGAAGGTTCAAAGAATTACGGTTTATCATATTCCGTTGCAGAGTGACAGGATATGTCATTCAAAATTGACCTTTCGGTTGTTGGAGTAATATACTTTTTTCTAAAGAAGAAGTAGTTTGAGAATTACGGTTTGTCATATTTCATTGCCATATGACAGGATATGTCAGTGTGTTTATGAGCTGCGTTTGATTACATAGATAGGGTTGATATAATAGATAGAGGAGTAATATGACACGGATATTGAAATGCGATATTGACGATGAAGAGAAAGAGCTTGATTTTGAATTAGACTTTCAATTGTCTCTCACTGCAAAGCAGCGTTTTGAGATGATGTTCAGGAGGTCTGCGGAAGTTGCGAGGATTCTGATAGAAAATGGACATAGAGAGCCTTTTAAAATCATTAAACGAAAATAAGGTCAAATTTGTTATCATCGGTGCATCTGCGTTCCCCATTCATGGATATTCACGGGCGACCATGGATGTTGACATTTTTATTGAAAAGACAAGAAAGAACGCTGAAAAAACACTGAAGGCTCTCAGGTCTTTTGGATACGATGTATCGGATATATCCTTGGCAGATTTGATGAGTAAAAAGATTCTTATCAGACAGTATATCCTTGAGACGGACATTCATCCGTTCGTGAAGGGAGCGACATTTAAAGAGGTATGGAAGAATAAGGTGAAAGGCAGGATTGGTTCTCAAAATGTATTTTTTGCCAGCCTTGACGATCTGATAAAAATGAAGAAAGCGGCAAGAAGGCAGAAGGACAAAGAGGACTTAAGAGTCCTTATCAAGTTAAGAGAAAAGAAAAATCACTGATTGACCTTTTGGCTGTTGGAGTAATATACTTTTTTTAACACTTCCATCACATGGAGCTTAGTAAGGAACAGCGAGAGGCTGTGGAGCACGGCGAGGGCCCGCTCCTTATCATTGCCGGCGCAGGCACAGGCAAGACCAGTGTCATCACCCACCGCATTGCGCATCTTGTCATATCCAAGAGGGCGAGGCCGGAGGAGATCCTGGCGCTCACCTTTACGGACAAGGCAGCGCAGGAGATGGAGGAGAGGGTGGATATTCTGATCCCATACGGCTATGCAGACATCACCATCTCAACCTTTCACGCATTTGGGGACCGGGTGCTTCGGGACAATGCACTTGACCTTGGCATGAGGCCGGATTTCCGTGTGCTCACTTATCCGGAGCAGATTATTCTTTTTCGCGAGCATTTGTTTGAGTTCGGCCTGGAATATTACAGGCCCCTTTCTGACCCCACGCGGCACATTGACGCACTCCTCAGGGTAATCAGCAGGGCAAGGGACGAGGATGTAAGTCCTGAGGAGTATCTCCGGTATGTTGAGGCCCTGGAGTCAAAGAGGAAGGGCGCAGAGGCGGAGTTTGAGGAGATTTTTCTTCAGCAGAGGGATGTGGCAAGGGCATATCAGAAATACCAGGAGCTGAAGGCAAGGCATAATTTCATTGATTTTGGAGACCAGGTGTCGCTTACGCTTAAGATCTTCCGGGAGCACCCGGGCATTCTCAAGCGGTATCAGGAGCGATTCAAATGGATCCTGGTGGATGAGTTCCAGGACACGAACTTTGCACAATTCCAGATCCTCAAGCTTCTCGCTGCGCGCCACAAGAACATCACTGTTGTCGCGGATGATGACCAATCAATCTACAAGTGGAGGGGCGCTGCTGTCAGCAATATCCTCGGCTTTCTGGATTTCTATGCGGATGCCAGGAAGGCAGTGCTCAAGGAGAACTACCGCTCCCCGCAGGAAATTCTGGACACTGCGTATCGCCTCATCAGATACAACGATCCTGACCGGCTTGAGTCGAGATACGGAATTGATAAGAAGCTCAAGAGCATGAGGGGAGCAGGCGCTTTGCCGAGGTTTCTCATTTATGACACTTTGTCCACTGAGGCAGACCAGGTGGCAGAGGTGATTGAGAAAGGGATGAAGGACAAGGGGCATAAGCCCGGAGACTTTGCCATCCTCGTGAGGGACAACAGGGACGCTGACACGTTTCTCAGGAGTTTGAACATGAAGGGAATCCCCTGGAGGTTCTCGGGCAATCGGGGGCTATATGCGCAGGAGGAGGTGAAGGTCGTCATCTCATTCCTCTATACCATTGCAGATCCCCACGATTCCCTGAACCTGTTTTATTTGGCAAGCTCTGATCTATACCGGATGAATCCGATTGACCTTTCGGACTGCATGAATGCAGCGAGCAGGAAAAATCTCTCCCTGTTCACCGTGTTCAAGGACATGGTCCCAAAAGGCACAGTTAAAATCAGCCAGGAAGGAATGGTAACTGCAACAAGGATCGTGGAGGACATTCATTCCTATGTCGGAATGTCCCAGACCATGTCTGCGGGCCAGCTCCTCTACAGGTATCTTATTGACAGCGGGTATCTCAAGAAGCTCACCGGCTCAAGGAGCCATAGGGCAGCAGGGCAGATCCAGAACATTTCAAGGTTCTTTGAGGTCGTGAGGGCATTTGAGGGCCTTTCGGCGCATGACAGGGTTTCGCAGTTTGTGAGGCATCTGGACATGCTCATTGAGGCAGGCGACGATCCTGCCACTGCAGAGGCAGAGCCGGACGAGAATGCGGTCAATGTCCTTACCGTGCACAAGGCAAAGGGCCTGGAATTCCCGATTGTGTTCATGGTCGGCCTTGTGACCGAGAACTTCCCAACGAGGAAGAGGGGGGATCCGATTGAACTGGCATTCGATCTTATCAAGGAGCCATTGCCATTGGGCGATATCCACCTCCAGGAGGAGAGGCGGCTCTTCTATGTGGGAATGACACGCACAAGGGAGGAGCTTTTTCTTACGGCGGCAAGGGATTACGGCGGAAAGAGGATGAGGAAGGTAAGCCCGTTTGTCCTCGAGGCATTGGACATGGCAAAGGTTGACGCGCCTGTGCAGAAGGCATCTGCCGAGGAAAGCATCAAGCGCTCGGCACCGCCCGCGCAGGTGTCGGAAGGGGAGGCTGTTTATGGCCCCGGCGCCATTCCGCACCTCAGTTATTACCAGATAGACGATTATGAGACCTGTCCCCTGAAATACAAGTTTGTCCATGTGCTCAGGGTCCCAATCATGTCGCACCACACGGTTGTGTATGGCAAGGCGCTCCACGATGCTGTGCAGGAATACCACAGGAGGAAGCTCTCGGGCAGGCCGGTTTCGGCCGATGACCTCATTGAGGTCTATAAAGGGAGTTGGAGGAGCGAGGGGTTTATCTCCAGGGAGCACGAGCAGATGAGGTTCCAGGCAGGGGAGAAGGCGCTCAGGAATTTCTTCGCTAACCAGGAGGCCTCAGGGCTTCTTCCCACTTATGTTGAGAAGGAATTTTCCTTCCAGGTTGACGGCCTAAGCATCAAGGGCAGGTGGGACAGGGTGGATGTGAGGGACAAAGAGGTTTCTGTTATTGATTTCAAGTCATCCGAGGTCTCAGGCCAGGAGGATGCAGACAAAAAGACAAAGGACAGCCTTCAGCTCTCCATCTATGCCCTTGCGTATAAAACAATCTACGGGAAGCTGCCTGAAAAGGTGCAGCTCTACTTCCTGGAATCGGGCTTGATCGGGACTGCGCAGAAGAAGGACAAGGATATGGGAAAACTCCTCGAGGTCATCAGGAACGCTGCATCAGGGATTGCGTCTCGGTCATATGGCGCTACTCCCGGATGGCACTGCAGGTTCTGCGCCTACATGATAATCTGCGAGGACGCGCAGAGATGAAAAAGAAATCCAATACTTTTTGGAAGCATGTCAGGGCAATTACGCTTCTTCCATTCATGGTCAATGTTGTTATACCGATCCTGATCTTATATTATTCAAGGTCTTTGAATATTGGCTGGGGGCTTTCTTGTCCCTTGAATATATTGCCTATATTAATCGGGGCGTGCTTCCTTTGCCTGGGATTGTGTCTTGTGGCATTTTGCATCTCGTTGTTTGTAACAATTGGGCAGGGCACGCTCGCTGACTGGGATCCCACGCATAAATTGGTCGTCCAGGGCCCTTATCGCCATGTGCGGAATCCAATGATCAGCGGTGTATTTTGCATTCTTCTGGGCGAGTCAATCCTGTTCGGATCGTTACATTTGTTTGCGTGGTTCCTCATTTTTGTTGTTGGGAACATGACATATATGCCTTTGTATGAAGAGCCTGGCCTTGTGCGCCGATTCGGCAAGGAATATCTTGTTTATAAAAAGAATGTCCCGCGCTGGATCCCGCGCCTTAAACCCTGGAAGGGATAAAGTCTGCGTCATTGCGATCCGCCCGCCTCAGGCGGAGAAGCAATCTCGTTTTTAATGTTATGTATCTATTGAGTAATCCTTGAGATTGCTTCGTCGTCCGACAGAGACGGACTCCTCGCAATGACAACAATATTATAGAAATATCTCATATTGTTAGCAGTTGACATATTTGTCAATTATGTGCAATATATATATATGACCTATAATATCTTTGAACTGCGTGAATTCTTTCACTTGAATTTCCTCCGGCATCTCAGCTTGAAGCTCATGGGAAGGAATTACGCTGTGAAGGGCGGGATATGCCTGAGATTTTTCCTTCGCTCACCCCGTCTTTCGATGGATATGGACCTGGACATTGATACGAAGGTGAGCGTTGACAAGCTGAAGAAGATAGTAGATTCAATCCTGGAGAACCGATCCTTCTTATCAGCCCTCGTTCCTCACAATGTAACTGGCATCAGAACTACAAAACCCAAGCAGACTGAAACGACCCAGAGATGGAAGGTTGGATTGCAATGGACCGGGAAGGAGTCGCTTCCGACAAAGATTGAATTCAGCCGCCGCGCAAAAGTGCTGAAAGGCTTAAGTGGTATCCCGGATGCTGAACTTTTGAGCTATTATAAAGCGGCTCCTTTTGCCGTTGTCTATTACGATGCAACGCAGATGGCTGTTCAAAAAATACAGGCGCTCGCATCCCATTCCCGTTATGCGGTCCGCGACCTGTTTGACCTGCACCATCTTGTTTCAATCGGTGGCGTAATCCCGGAAAATCTCCGCAGCAAGGTGGATAAAGAAGAAATAGAGGCCGCAGCGAAAAAGGTTGAGGTATTCTCATTCCGGGAATTCAAAGAGCAGGTATTGCCCTTTCTTTCCGAAGCTGTAATGAATCTATACAGGGAGCCAAAGGCTTTCGAGGATCTCAAAAACGAGGCAGGGGAGGCCCTGATTCGGATGATGCCATGAGCTTCTCGGCGCCGCAACTGCTCAAGGTCATTCAGGACCACAAACTTCGCATATTTACTACTTCGGATATGAAGACATTGACCGGCATGAGGACTCAGGCGGCTGCCCAGGCCTTGCTTCGTCTGTCCGCCGGAGGGCTTTTGATGAGGATTAAAAGGGGCCTCTGGGTAAATCGTCTTTTGCACGACCTGAATCCTTATGAGGCAGTCCCGCATCTGTGCGCCCCGTGGCCTGCTTATGTGTCCCTATTTAGCGCCCTGTCAGAATACGGAGTGATTGAGGAGATACCCCAGGTTATTTATGCGGTGTCGGCATCGCGGCCAATTAGATACAAGACGCCCATCGGGAGCTTTCATATCCATCATTTGCCGGAAAACCTTATATGGGGCTATGAAATCAGAAAGGCAGGCCAGGGAACATATCTTATTGCTGAGCCAGAGAAGGCTTTTTTGGACCTGGTATACCTGGCATTGATCCCCCGCTCTCCACTTGAACTACCTTATAAGAGAAGCAGGCGGTGGAACCTCAAAAGGGAGACACTCAGAAAATACGCGCTTCGCTTCAAATTCCCTCCCCTCATTAAATATATAAATGCAATGTAATATCAAAGGGTTGGTTGTAATTGCGAGCCGAAAATCTTGTCATTGCGATCCGCCCGCTTCAGGCGGGCAGGAGAAGCAATCCCTAAATTCAATGAGACGATACAGCCTCATTCAAACTCAGTACCATCTGCTGGACATTCTTTAGAAAAAACCTCTTTATATTTTCCCAATCCGGTTTATCTTTCCCACAATAAGAAGGCTCAGGGTCCACATCCGCATCATTGAAATAAACAAGGGATTTCCCAATATGCACCGGGTTAATCCTATCCCTGCCAAAGCGCATGACCATGTTCTCCGCTATCCTATGAAAGGGAATTTCCTGGAGTATGAAATAGAGGTCAACAAAATCCCTTTTCGCACCCCTCTGGCTTATTGCCATTGTTTTCATAGAAGCTATGTCAATGACATTGGCAATCTGGATTCCATTGAAAACAGACATTTTCTCCTTGAATGGATACGGATAAAGGAAAAACGACACCTTCACGCCAGACACTATAATCGTTAAAGTTCCCTCCTCTTCCTGCTGGACGATTGGAGAAATCCCGAGTTGTTTAATCCTCTGGAAAAGCTTCTCTGGAGAGAATGGGTGCCGAGTGAAAAAGTCCAGATCGACCGATATCCTATGCCCAAGCTGAAGCGCCAACCCTGATCCGCCAGCCAGGACAAATTGCTGGGAGATGGCCAATCCCTTCAATTGCAAGAGGGCCTTATGCGATGTTTTAGAGAAGGCATTACGATGCATGGTGCAGCCAAACCCTCCAGAAGTTTTTTGACTTCCCTGATATCTTTCTGCTCGCATCACAGACCTCCATAATCGCCCTGGTCTGATACAGCCCCTGGATCCAGCGAAAAGCGTCAAGCCCGCCCATCTCAAGGACCCGTTCAATGATGTATCTGGAATGCTTGCGGATATCTATCCTTGCCGGGTCTGTATCCCAGAAGAGACAGAAGAAATTCTCCGGAACCTTCCTTTCCATCCGGAGCCTTTCCACCCTGGCTTTGACCGAAGGGTCAGACACCGGCCCCAGGTATTTGTGGACAATCTTCCCTCCAAGCCGGTAGGCATTATAAGCATATTCCCTGCCCATTATCTTTTTGACAAGCACACTCATTCTACCCTCTTTATACCATATTACCAAACATTGTTGTCTAAATCAATCATTATTCTTCCTCTCCTTGAAAAACCCGATTAGCTATTGTAGTTGCCCGATTTATCGGGTAAAAGGAAATTGTATGTGTAGTTGCCTGATTCATCAGGCAATTTGATGTCCCATGAATGGGACAACTACATTAAACTGTTTGAATGGGATTGCTTCGTCTCAGCCAGAGGCTGATTCCTCGCAATGACAAAGCTACGATCGCAATGACAATTATACAGGGATGACATGGGATTTTATGAGACAAGCACTTTTTTATTGTGTTTGTATCTGATAAATTACAAAGGATGAGCGAAAAGAGGGGAGAAATAATGAACTTGTTTGAGCGAGACATTGAGATCAAGGCAAAGGATACCGGAGATCTGATTACTATTGATGGATGGCTCAACGATTCCTATCACGAGATGGCTTTGTCCATGGACTTCTCGTTTCCCGATTTGGTCATTAAGAGGATAGAGGGGAAGATGATCAAGTATCCACACCAGGATTGCCTTCCGGGGATTGATTCCCTGAAGAATGTCCTTGGGATAAGGGCGGGAAGGAACTTTTATCAGAAGATAGAAGAGGCATACGGCGGCCCGCGCGGATGCGTCCACTTGTTGAACCTTCTCTATGAGGCAGGGCTGGCCTCTGTCCAGGCGCGATTTGCGAAGACAAAGCTCCTTTCGCCCGAGGAGTTGGAGACGATACCAAAGACAAGGCTGATCAAGATGTATCTGAATTTCCAGCCAGGGATGAGGGATTCCTGCATTGCTTGGTCAAACGAGAGCCCAATGATCAAGGAGGCAGACTCGCTGCCCGACTGATTTTGCCATGAAAGAAAGGCTGGAAAATCTTGTCAACTGCGAGGTTGAGGTCGTTGCCAGCGGCGTTACCTACCGCGGGATTCTCAAGGAAGTGAGCGAGGATGAGGTCCAGCTCCAGATGGAGACGGGATGGATGGCGATCTCGATGGACCAGGTGAATGTTATACGAAGGGCTGGAGAAACGCCCGGGCCTGATGCCAAGAAGGACATTCCGCCAGATTTCTACGACGAGGACAAGGACAAATGAGGGCACATCGCGAGAGCAGAATCGAGGCATTGATAAGGCGCAGGGCCGGAAAGGCCATCGGGGACCACGGCCTCATTAAGGACAAGGAAAGGATACTCGTGGCATTCTCCGGCGGAAAGGATAGTTGGACCCTGCTTCATATCCTCGGCATTTTCCAGAAGAGGGCGCCAATATCGTTTGAGATCATTCCTGTTACAGTGGATCCTGGATACCCGGGGTTCAAGGCAGAACTTCTGAAGAAGCGGCTTGCAAAGAAGGGCATTTCCCTGCACATAGAGAAGACAAATATCTATGATGTAATCCAGGACAAGGTAAAAAAGGGCAGGGACGGCCGGATCAGGGGCGGCGATTTCTGCGCATTCTGCTCAAGGCTCAGGAGGGGCATAATTTATCGCCTTGCAAAAGAAAAGGGATGCACAAAGATCGCCCTGGGGCATCACGCAGACGATGTGATAGAGACCCTGCTCCTGAATCAATTCTTTGATGGAAGAATTGAGACAATGCTTCCCAAGTTTGTCTCGGAGGATGGATTGAATACTGTCATAAGGCCGCTTTATTATGTCTGGGAGGATGAGACCAGGGTATATGCAAAAGAGAAAAAGGTGCCGATCATCCATTGCCAATGCCCTGTGTGCGAGGATAAGGGCATGCAGAGGAAAATGGTAAAGGCACTCCTTTCAAAGCTCGAGAGGAAGCATCCGGGGATCAAGACGAGCATACTTTCTGCATCAGAGCTTTTCCACGGAGCGGCTCAGGCATCAGGAGTTCCGCCATTATACAAGGAGGTCGGATGAAGATTTCGATTGAAAAGGCATTGTTGGAGAGGGTGAGGGCAGAAGTCCTTGTCATCGGAATGTTTGAGGATGTCAAAGGTCTTTCAGGGGAAGCACGCACGCTGGACACGGCGCTCAAGGGTAAGGTGAGCTCGGCGCTCAGGACGGGTGATTTTAATGGAAAGGTTGGAGAGTCTCTCCTTGTCTATACGGATGGGAAGATCTCGGCAAAGAGGCTCCTCCTGCTCGGGCTTGGAAAACAGGCAGAGTTCAACCTTGAAGGGATTCGCAGGGCAGCGGGAAGATCGGTCAAAGCAGTGAAGAAACTTGAGAAAAAGGAATTTCATGCCGCTCTTCCTGAGATTGCAAAGGGCGTTTCTCTTCAAGATCAGGCAAGGGCATGGACCATTGGCGCGATCATGGCAAATTATAAATTTACCGCATTCAAGGGAAAGGAAGAGAGCGCGAAGAAGGAGTTAAGGGAGGCGCGGCTTGTTGGCCGTGACAGCGGGAAGGTCAAGGAAATTCAAAAGGGGATCGCCCAGGGGGAGACCATTGCAGAGGTGGTGAACCAGGCAAGGGAGATGATAAACAGCCCGGGCAATGTGATGACTCCTACTAGGCTTGCCGAGGCTGCGAAAAAGCTTGCAGAGGAGAACGGGATAAAAAGCGAGATCATGGGGCCAAAGGAGATTGCAGCGCTCAGGATGGGAGGGCTCCTTGGTGTTTCCAGCGGGAGCGATCAGCCGCCGAGGTTCATCGTTCTCGATTACAAGCCTGCAGGGAGGATCAAGAAGACCATTGCAGTCGTCGGGAAGGGGATCACTTTTGATTCCGGCGGAATTTCTCTCAAGCCGGCACAGGGCATGGACCAGATGAAATATGACATGTCAGGGGGCGCGGCTGCGATCGGAACGGCAGTTCTTGCAGCGAAACTCAAGCTTCCCTTCAGGATTATCTCCCTTATCCCGGCAACAGAGAACCTTCCGAGCGGCAAGGCCCTAAAGCCTGGCGACATCATCAGGATGTATTCCGGGAAAACCGTCGAAGTGCTCAATACGGATGCAGAGGGCAGGTTGATCCTTGCCGATGCGCTTGCCTATGCAAAAAAGTTCAAGCCAAATGCAATCATTGACCTTGCCACGCTTACCGGTGCGTGCGTTGTCGCCTTGGGAAACGAGGCTGCAGGCATTTTGGGCAATGATGCAAAGCTCATTGCAGATGTGAAGAAGGCAGGAGAGGCATCAGGAGAAAGGGTCTGGGAGCTTCCGTTGTGGAAGGAATACAGCGAGCTTATCAAGAGCGAAGTGGCAGACATCAAGAATGCAGGAGGAAGGGAGGCAGGGACAATACAGGGCGCTGCCTTCCTGAAGCAATTCGTTGAGAAGGTCCCCTGGGTCCATCTTGACATTGCAGGGGTTGCGTGGCTTGAGAAGGAAAAGGATTATCTCTGCAAAGGGGCCACAGGAACAGGGATAAGGCTCCTATCGCAGCTTTTCATTGATTGGCTGGGTGATTAAGGCCCTGGTTTTATTTATGTCGTAAAGACAACTTTCCTTTTTCCTGTCTTGATTGTAATAGGAGATTCCAGATCTTGCAGTCTGATGGTATAGTTAGCCTCCTATATTGATGAAAGAAACATCATATGTTATTTTCTAAATCACAATGAACCCAAAACATGATGTCAAAGTACACCTTTCTGGGCGGGTGGACATTGAGCCTGATCCGAGCCAAATTTTTAATGCTCTTAAAATAATGCTTTCTTCGGGAATTAAACACGTGACAATTGATCTCACAAAAGTGGAATTTCTTTATCCTGCTGCTGTTGTTCTTTTAACACAAACCGTGGTTTACATTCATCGAACACGTCCTCGTAAAGTGAAATTCTCTCTCATACGTCCAGAGGATCCCAAGGTTGAGGATTATCTTTCATCCTGTGGTTTTTATTATTACTTCGGACTTAGAAGGCGTGCTGGAACACCAAGAATACATCCCAGGGGTGAAGTAATCCGCTTAAAGAGGCGACGTTGTTTAACACCGCTATTTTCACAGGAATTGGTCGAGTTGATCAAAAAACATCAAGATGTTTCCTTTATGGTGGAACGAGATCTTATCGAAGCAATTATAGAATTGGAAGACAATGTCAAAAGGCATAGTGAGTCAGAAGTTGGATGGTTTGTTCTTGCCCAAGGATATCCCAATTCAAATAGGGTAAGAATGGTCATCGGCGATCTTGGCATTGGGATCCGATCTCATCTGAGCAGGCATCCCGACTTCGAGTATCTCGCAGACAAACCATCAAGCAATGCTATTATCCAATCACTTCAGCGGGGAGTAACAGGTGCACTTCACGGAGAACATAGCGGTGAGGGACTTTACACGATATGGAAATTCATTGATGCATGTGGTGGTAGTATGGTTATACTCTCAGAAGATGGATGTGTCCTCTTAAAAGGGGAGGATGTGAAGATAATAAATCTGGATTTTGTATTTCCTGGGACATTCGTTGTCTTGAAAGTAAATTATGCTTCAGATAAAATAATTATGAGAGGGGAGGAAATCTTGACACATCCACTCCTTGTAAAGTAATAGATATTGATCTTATGAAGCCACAATTTATAAATATCGGAAAGGAATATGGCCCTGTATGTGGTCACAGGGAACTTCCTAATGGACGCAAGGATGCCAAGCATCTTCAAAAGGTCTTGGCGAGAGCACTCCAGAAAGCTGAAAAAATCCGGCTTTCCTTTAAAGGAGTTATGGTCCTCACGCCTTCCTTTGCTGATGAGGCTTTTGGCAAACTGGCAGAACAATTTGGCTTAGACCCTCTTAATAAGCTCCTTGAATTCAAGGATGTTTCTGAATATGTGGCCCAACGGATCAATTATGCCGTTGATTCTCGTCTCAAGAGACGAGAACAAGCAGCCAAACAAAAGGAAATAGCATAAATAAGGCCTAATGCGGGGAGGTCCTTGAGTCCGGCTCCTTTCGCAGCTTTTCATTGATTGGTCGGGCGATTAAGGCCTTTTTTGACCCTCCTGGGGGTTGTCAACAAGTTGTGTGGAAAACCTGTTGATAACTCAGGTAGCCTGGAAAGCATGGGCAGAACAGCCTACAAACCCCTGATTAGGCTTGAAATTCGGGCATTCAGGGCATATAAAAATAGCTGAAAAATCAACAGGTTAGGCCCGCATCCCCACAGATATTGGATTGTTGCCCTTTTGCAGACCACCTGCCAATAGAATAAGAGTTGTCCAGCATCTATAAGACGCCCTGTTGATAAATTGGCTTTGGAGGCCATTCTTTGGGCGGGCTGTCTGCAAAATCAATAGGAACGCCAATCCGCAGACAAGGTGCCTGTAAATCAAGTATTGTCAACAATCTTTGGACTGCTATCTTTTTAGCCGGAAATAGTCGCAGAAGTTGGCTTTTTCCTTGTCCAGAACCCTTTCTGCTTCTGTTTCCCTGCACTGGTTGTAGGCGCCCTCGTCGTAGAATTCGCAGTTGCTGCAGGTATGAAGCTCTGAGCCGCAGGAAGGGCATGTGTCCCTTCTCCCGATCTTTCCCTCGAGCTTCAGTTCTTTATGACATGATGCGCATCGCGGCATAACGCAATAATATCATATGTTTTATTTGAAGGCTCTTTGAACGGATGGTATTATAAAAAATATATGGTTTTTACTGAATATCATATGCCGCGTGTCATGGCCATGATCCTGGCCGGTGGCAAGGGGGAGCGGCTCTATCCTCTCACGAAAGAAAGGGCAAAATCCGCTGTCCCATACGGAGGACGCTACAGGATCATTGACTTTGTCCTGAGCAATTTCGTCAATTCAGGGTTTTTCAAGGTCAAAATACTCACGCAGTTCAAGTCCGAGTCCCTGAACCAGCACCTCAACAGGGTCTGGAGGCTCGCTGCAATCCTGGACCAGTATGTTGAAAGCGTTCCTGCGCAGATGAGGACCGGGACAGACTGGTTTAAAGGGAGCGCGGATGCAGTATATCAGAACATCAACCTCATCCTGGATGAGAATCCGGAATACACCTATGTTTTTGGGGGCGACCATATTTACAAGATGGAAGTATCACAGATGCTTGCGTTCCACATCCAGAAGAAGGCAGATGTGACAATTGCAGTCAGGCCTGTGCCCAGGGATGAGGCGCAGAGTTTCGGCATAATTGAGGTTGACAGGGACATGAGAGTGATAGGCTTTCAGGAGAAGCACTCAGAGCCCAAGCACATGCCCGGGGAGCCAAACAAGTTCCTTGCTTCCATGGGAAATTATATCTTCACCACACCGGTCCTGATGGAGGCTGTTACCGCAGATGCCATGATAGCTTCCTCAGGCCATGACTTTGGAAAGAATATCATTCCCTCGATCGTCCCTTCAGCAAGGGTCTTCGCCTACGATTTTCTGACCAACATGGTGCCCGGCGAGCCGGAAGGATCAAGAGGATACTGGAGGGATGTCGGAAGTATTGAGTCTTACTTTAAGGCAAGCATGGATCTTGTCGCAGTCACGCCCCTTTTCAACCTTTATAATGAAGAATGGCCCATCAGGACCGTTACCAGCCACTTGCCCCCTGCAAAGTTTGTGTTCGCCGATGAAGAGCCGAGAAGGATGGGCATGGCCTTGGACTCTCTCGTAGCTGAAGGGTGCATCCTCAGCGGAGGGGAGATCAACCGCTGCATACTTTTCCCAAAGGTGAGGATCAACAGCTATGCCTTTATTCAGGACTCCATTCTTATGCATGGAGTAAATATCGGACGGCACTGCCGAATCCAAAGAGCAATCGTTGACAAATCTGTTGACATACCCCCAAAGACTGATATCGGATATGACCTGCAGCGTGATAAGAAGAGGGGATTTACAGTGACAGACTCCGGCATCGTGGTCATTCCGAAGGGAACCGAGATCAAATCCTGAATCCGTGAGCAAAATACCCAACCTTGTCTTTGTCTGGCACATGCACCAACCGCCCTATGTTGACCCTGAGTCCGGGAAGGCCATTATGCCGTGGGTCAGGCTTCATTCAATCCATGCATACTACGATATGGCCTCCATTCTTGATGAGTTTCCCAATATAAAAATGACATTCAACTTCTCCCCGTGCCTCCTCTCACAGATGGATACATTTGAGGATCTCTTTTTAGATTACACCATGAAGCCTGCTTCAGAGCTTGCCCCTGAAGATCGCAAATTTCTTCTGTCCAATTTTTTCCTTTGCAATCATGAGACCATGATCCGTCCTTATCCCCGCTTCTGGGAGCTGTTTAAAAAGAGGGGGAAAAGGGTAATGGAGGAGGCCAACATCTCTTCGTTTTCACAGGGGGACCTCCTGGACCTCCAGGTATGGTTCAATCTCTCCTGGTTTGGCTTTGCCGCGGAAAAGAAGGAGCATGGCATAGCGGAGCTCAGGAAAAAGGGTCGGGGTTTCACAGAGGAGGACAAGGCTCATGTGATTGAGGCCCAAAGGAGAATTATGAAGGAGGTCCTTCCCCTCTATAGGAAGCTTCAGGACAGGGGACAGATTGAAATCTCCGTGAGCCCCTTCAACCATCCCATTCTTCCGCTTGTATATGATACAGATATCGCCCGCAGGGCCAACCCGGGCGTTACACTTCCTCCGCGCTTCAATCATCCGGAGGATGCTAAGGTCCAGGTGGAGATGGCAATTGCATTCGGCGAGAATGTGTTCGGGAGAAGACCGGTTGGCATGTGGCCCTCAGAGGGCTCGGTCTCTCCAGAGGTCCTAATGATAATGGCCGATGCAGGGATTAGATGGGCGGCCACCGACGAGGGAATCCTCATAAAGTCCATACAGGGAAAAAGGGAATCTCTTCTTTACACCCCATATTTCTTCACCTCCCAGGGCAGAAGGATCGCCATCTTCTTCAGGGACAGGCTCATTTCCGATGATATCAGCTACAACTACTATAAGCAGATACCCGAGGATGCTGTCCTGTCGTTTGCCAGGAGTCTGGAATCAATCTCCGCAGGCTTCGAAAAAAGGGAACCCTGCGTGGCCGTTGTCCTTGACGGCGAAAACCCCTGGGAATACTATCCCGGCGCCGGGGAAAAATTCCTCAAGCGTCTCTACAGGTTCCTCTCTGAGGCGTCGGTTAAAACCCATACGCCTTCAAGCTACATGTCTGAGGTTCCGACAGAAGAGACCCTCTCTCACATTGCCACGGGTTCATGGATTGAAGGAAATTTCAATATATGGCTCGGCCAGGAGGAGGACAACAAGGGATGGAGCCTTCTTAAGAAAACCAGGGACTTTTTGACATCGTATCTTGAATCTCATCCGGACATTTCCCAGGAGAATCGTCAGAAGGCGTGGGACCACATCTACAAGGCAGAGGGAAGCGACTGGTTTTGGTGGTATGGAGACCAGTTCTTCACGGAGCAGGCAAGGGAATTTGACCATCTTTTCCGCTCCCACCTCAAGGCTGTTTATGTTCAGCTTACAGAGGATACCCCGCAGTTCCTTTTCGTCCCTGTAGTTTCCAACGGCACTGTCAAGGTTCCAACGAGCGTTCCAACATCCCTTATAAAACCAAAGCTTGACGGGGAGATCAGCAACTACTATGAATGGTATGGCGCCGGGATTTATGACCCGGAAAGCGAGACCATTGCACACTTCAGAAGAAAGGGCTTTCTCAGCAAAATCTTATATGGTTTTGACAGAGAGAACTTATATTTGTGTCTCGATCCGGGCAAGACGGTGGACGCGGAGGCCTTGACAGGGCTCAACTTCCACATCCACATCATTCATAAGGTTGAGCACAAGGTGTCCATTGAAGTCCCATTTTCATACGACATCTCATTGTTCACTCTGTTCAAGTCTGATGACGGAGTGATGTTCCAGCATGTCAAAGATTTGGAAAGCATCGCTGTTAATAAGGTTGTAGAGATAGCCATACCCTTTTCTTCCATGGAGCTTCGTGAGGGGGAGGAGATGCGTATGGTTGTAGAGGTTAGGGAGGGGGATAGGGAGCTGGAAAGATACCCTCGTCACGGGTATATTGTTTTCTCTGCTCCCACCGCTACATTTGACCGGGAGATGTGGGCTGTATAAAAAGGAGAAGATATGCCTGAATTAAGAAAAGACCCTGTAAGCGGTAGGTGGGTAATCATCTCGACCGAGAGAAGAAAAAGGCCCGTGGATTTTGTTCGCACCAAGGAGGCGCCGAAAGGAGGAACATGCCCTTTCTGCCCCGGCAATGAATCATTAACCCCCCCTGAAATCATAGCCTACAGGCCACCCGGGTCCAAGCCCAACTCAACCGGCTGGACATTAAGGGTTATTGCAAACAAGTTTCCTGCCCTAAGGGTAGAGGGGGACCTGGACCGCGCAGGGGTTGGTATGTACGACAAGATGAATGGGGTTGGCGCCCACGAGGTGGTCATAGAGACCCCAGGGCATCAGGACAGCCTCTCAACCATACCCGAAGAGAGGGTGAAGGATGTCCTCTGGTCCTTCAAGGAGAGGAGCATTGACCTCAAGAAGGACAAGAGGTTCCGGTCGATCCTGATCTTTAAAAACCAGGGGGAGGCAGCAGGGGCATCGCTTGAGCACCCACACTCCCAGCTCATCGCCCTTCCCATCATCCCGAGGGAGCTTTCCATTGAGCTGGACGGCGCGCAGTTCTTTCACAAATATAGAGAGCGGTGCATATTCTGTGATAGTCTGCGGCAGGATGTTGAGCAGGAGGACAGGATCATCATGAACACCGGCGACTTCATAGCCATTGCGCCCTTTGCCTCCCGTTTTCCGTTTGAGGCATGGATACTGCCGAGGGAGCATGCTGCGTTCTATGAAGACATTACACCTTCATGGGCAGACAATCTGGCCGGGCTTTTCCATGAGCTCCTCAGGAAGATGGACAAGGTCCTTGACAAGCCGTCGTATAATTTCTACCTGCACACTGCGCCCTTTAACGGGAGTTTTCCAAAAACGAATGAATATTTTCACTGGCACTTTGAGATCATGCCCATCCTGACCCAGGTGGCCGGGTTTGAGAAGGGAACGGGATTTTATATCAATCCAACACCTCCAGAGGAGGCTGCCCAGTTCTTGAGGGACGCCTAATGTCAAAAGAAATAAGAAGCTACAAGGGCAAGCGGATACTCAAAAGAGCGGAGGAGTTAGACTCTTTCTGGGCCTATAATGCGGACGAACTGCTTAAGGAAGAACAGTTGGTTTTACTTGACAATGTCCAGTTTATCTATGAGTTGGCTTTGGCTCAGCTTGAATTGCAATCACTGGGAGCACAATTCGAAGTTACTAATGGCTTGAGAGAATTTAAACTGATATATACAAAAGACGAAGAACATCTCAGGAGAAGACTGGCATATTTTAAAATAGTGAAGGGCCAATTTACGGATTATTTTCACATTATTCAGAACAACAGGACAAGGTCAGTAAATCAGTATCTGACACATTGGATTTATCCCTATAAAGGCAAATTTCATCCACAGATGATAAGGGCGCTAATGAATATTATTGGTTTGAAATCCGGGGACACTGTATTTGATCCCTTTATAGGCAGTGGAACCGCTGCCGTTGAGGCACAGCTTCTTGGAATAAACTGCATTGGTATTGACATTTCTCCCCTTTGTGTAATTCAGAGCAAGGTAAAAACCGAGTCTATTGAAGTGTTATCGGAGATTAAGAAATATAAAGAAGAAATATTAAAGACAATTGACGGACCGCTATTTAATCAAGACAATAAAAGTCTTAATCGTGCAGTTGATTCTATTGAAAATGTAAAAGTAAAAGAGTTTTTCAAGATGTGTGCGCTTGTCGCCATAAGCGATAATGCGAGGAGAGGTAGAGAATTTTCAAGAGCATTTATAAAAAATATGGAATTAATGCTCTCATCTGTCAGTGATTATTATCAAATAGTAAAAAAGCTCAATTTGGCATTGGGAAAGGTGGATATCAGGGTTGGAGACTCACGTACTTTGCCATTAGGCGGAGAAAGTGTTGACGGAATAATTACATCCCCCCCTTATTCAATTGCATTAGACTATGTTGAAAACGACGCCCATGCTCTAAATGCACTTGGCTATAATATTGAAAAAATCAGGGACGAGTTTATTGGTGTAAGGGGAAAGGGAAAACCAAGGATACATCTATACAACGAAGATTTGAAAAAATGTTTGGAAGAAATGTTCAGAGTTCTTAAACCTCATAAATATGCTGTAATAGTGATTGGTAATGCAACCTATCTTGGCCAGGAGATTAAAACCGTGCAATTTACTATAGATTATGCTGAGAGGATTGGATTTAAGTTAGTTAAAAATTTAGATAAGATTATTTTTGGACTTTATAACATAATGCAGAAAGAAAATATTCTGATATTTCAAAAGGGGGCATAAGGACGAACGGCGAGAATTATAAAAAATGAATAAAGAAAGAAAATACATAAAGCAACTCGAACAAGTCATAAAAACATTTCTTGAGCCGATGAAGGGAATCCCTTTTCCCGTTGCAATAAAAGCACTTACTGGTTACAAAGTATTATGTTTTAACCCTTCGGCAGGCCAAAACAAAATATTTTTAGAAAAATTATGTCGTGCTGCCCGATCTGCTTGCTTAAAAGCAAACAAGAATGGTATTTTTACAGCGAGACCAAACGAGGCTGGGAACCTTCAGAAGATCCAAAGATTACAAGAGATGCGTTTCATTTACTGATGAGTTTTGAACTCAATACGGCAAAAAGAAAAGGTAAAAAAGCATTTATACCCATTTCATGGCAGATATATACTTTGGATAAATTGCTTATACAGGTTAAGCACGAATTTAATGCAAGTAATAAAGAACTTTATACTGAAGAGGCTCTCTTGGCGCAAGGTCGGATATGAGCTTTAAAGATGAGGAAAGCCTAAGGAAAGGAGAACCATGAAGATCGTCCAGATTGCTGCAGAAATGGGCCCATATGTCAAGGTCGGCGGACTGGGAGATGTCACATCTGCTCTTACGCCCGCGCTTGCGGAGCTTGGCCACAAAGTCCATTTTTTCCTTCCCTTCTACAAGGCTTTGGAGAAGAAAGGGGCAAAGGACCTTGGCGTGTCGGTTTCCGTCCCCATCAGGGGGGAAATGAAGAAGGTGGGCCTGTGGAAATTGATGCACGGGAATGTCAACCTTGTTCTCCTGAGGGAGGATGGTTATTTTTTGCGGACGGGCGTTTATGGGGAGCGCGGAGAGGATTATAAGGACAACCTTGAAAGGTTTGTTATCCTGACCAGGGCAAGCATTGAGGGTATGAAGGCCCTGGAACTTTCTCCAGATGTTGTCCACAGCCATGACTGGCACGCTGCTCTTACGCCGGTGTATCTCAGAACATACTATTCAAAGGAATTCTCAAAGGCAGCCACTGCCCTAACCATCCACAACCTGGGCTACCAGGGCCAGTTTGATGCCAGCGCGTGGCCCACCCTTGGCCTTCCAAATGAGCTCTTCACGACCGCAGTCATGGAGTTTTACGGCCGCATCAACCTGCTCAAGGGGGGAATGGTTTTTTCAGATGCGATCACAGTGGTCAGCCCAACCTATGCAAAGGAGATCCTGACGCAGGAATCAGGCTTTGGCCTGGACGGCGTGCTCAGGGAAAAGAAAAGCAATGTTTATGGCATCCTGAACGGCATTGATGTCAACGAATGGAACCCACGGGTGGACACTTTCATTCCTGCGAAATTTGACTTGAAAAACCTCCAGGGAAAAGCCAGGTGCAAATCAGAGCTTCAGGAGACCTTTAGCCTGGCAAAGGATCCGAAAAGCCCTGTTGCAGGGATGATCACAAGGCTTGTGAAACAGAAGGGCGTGGACCTTCTTGCGGAGATCATTGATGAAATGGTCTCCCTTGGCATCCAGATCGTCATCCTTGGGACAGGGGAGATTGAATACGAGGATATTGTGAAGAAGAAGGCTGGCACCCATGCGGGACGCGTAGGGGTGAAGATCGCCTTTGACAACAAGCTTGCCCACCAGATAGAGGCCGGTGCGGATATGTTCCTTATGCCCTCGCGCTACGAGCCGTGCGGTCTAAACCAGATGATGAGCCTCAAGTATGGGACCGTGCCAGTGGTCAGACGGACAGGGGGGTTGAGCGATACGATCCACGAATTCGATCCAAAGTCGAAAAAGGGCAATGGCTTTACATTTGATGAATACTCCCCCGGAGCTTTTATTGCCGCTGTGAAGAGGGCATTGGAGATCTACAAGAATACCCCGTTGTGGAAGCTGCTCATGAAGAACGGGATGACAGAGGATCATTCCTGGACAAGCGCTGCCCAGGATTATATCTCCCTTTATTCCAAGCTCCTGAAGAAGGGAAAGTAAAGATAATAACCCTCACTCCACCCTCTCTCCGCCAGAGGCGGGCATGCCTGTTAGAGATAGGGGAAAATGGGGTTATTGAGAGAGGGGGACGACCTTTAGAGAGGTGATCTTGCTCTTCTCGTTAACCGTGAATGTGGCCGTGCCTCTGGATGCAGGGTTTTGAGAGCCCGCTGCATACATGTCAAAGTTCACGGCAACAACATTTTCTGTGCTTGCAGGCGCCGATACCACGAATGTGAATCCCTTGCTCAGATCCTTCAGGGCATCCACGATAAGCTCTGAGGTGTTGAACTTGAGCGGCAGCTTCAGTGTCCATTCCATTACAGCCTGTGGTATGAAGAGGTCCAGGATCAGGCTGAAATCCCCGGACTTGACAGAATTGTTGATCCTATTGAAGAAGGTCTGCGGGATGTCGTTTAAAGCTATTGGCATCAGGTCCCCCTGAGCTTGCCGGCCTCCACAACGCGCTTGATGGCGATCATGTAGGCGGCAGTGCGAAGCGTGACCTTTTTCTCTTTGGCGAACTCATAAACCGTCCGGTAGTTCCTCGTCATGTATTCTTCCAGCTTCTGTCTGTAAACCTTTACATCCCAACTCATCTGCTGGATGTTCTGCGCCCACTCGAAATAGGATCCGATTACTCCGCCGGCATTTGCCAGGATGTCCGGGACAACGATTATGCCCTTGTCCTCAAGGATGGCATCGGCATTTTCAGAGGTGGGAGCATTTGCTGCCTCGGAGATCATCTTGGCCTTGACCTTGGAGGCATTATCCTTTGTGAGGACGTTTTCCAATGCGGCCGGGATAAGAATGTCGCACTGCATGGTCAGGAGCTCCTCGTTGGTTATGTCCTCTGAATTCGGGTATCCCTTGAGGATTTTGTTCTTTGCTGCGTATGGAATAAGCTTTGCGACATCAAAGCCCTTGGAGGAATATATTCCTCCCTTGGAGTTGCTCACCGCAATAATCTTTGCGCCGTAAGATGAGAGGACCCTTGCGGCATGTGTGCCTGCGTTGCCGAATCCCTGGATGGCCACCTTTGCACCGTTTATTTTTATTCCGTAATCCTTGCATGCCTCTCTGGTGCAAATGGCAGTGCCCAAGCCTGTTGCTTCATCCCTGCCTGCGGCGCCGCCGAGGGCAAGAGGTTTTCCGGTTACAACGGCCGGGCTGAAGCCGTGGTGGATGGAGTATTCGTCCATTATCCAGGCCATAACCTGGGCATTGGTATAAACATCGGGCGCCGGGATATCAATGTAGGGGCCGATGATATCCGAGATCCGGGATGTAAATGTCCTGGTTATTCTCTCAAGCTCGGTTTGGCTAAGCTCCTTTGGATTGCAGTTGACCCCTCCCTTTCCTCCTCCGAAGGGTATGTCGGCAAGGGATGTCTTCCAGGTCATGAGCGAGGCAAGACCACGGACTTCGTCCAGGTCAACATCGGGATGATAGCGGATCCCGCCCTTGTAGGGGCCGCGGGCGCTGTTGTGCTGCACCCTGTATCCCATATAAACCTTTAGGCTACCGTCGTCCCGCCGGATGGGGAGCTGCACCTTTACTTCCCTGAATGGGATTTTGAGCAGCTGTTGTGTCGCTTCATCGAGGCCAAGTTTTATTGCCGCCCTGTCGAAAAGGCGGTTGACATTCTCAATTAGGTTGAATTTCTCCATCTGTTTCCACCTCCGTTTTTAGTCCATCAAGGTTACAATTTCCCTGCCTGCCTGTCAAGAAAAATGACTTTAGCGATCCGAAGGATGGGGTTTTTCCTTCTGTATGTCAGCCATTAATGCGTCCCTCAGGTTTTTCATGGACAGGGAGAGGTATTTCCAGGAGACCTCGTCTGATACGGCCTGGGCAATGTTTCCAACAATGCTCTTTAGAAAGGGGATGTCCGGGAAAACGGCGTCAATGTTGACCAGGGAAGAAAGGTAATACTCAACAAGGTAAAAGCTCTGGAATCCCTCATAAACCGTCCAGCGCGCATGCGTGTCTTTTACTTCGGCCAGCTCCGACATATTGGATAGGATTTTGAGGATCTTCAGGATCTGCTCATCGTCAATTCTGTAGCTTCCATCCTCCTTCTTTTCCTCAAAATAGGGATGCGTCCTAAGTGTATCAATAAAAATCTCGGCGGGTGCTGTCCTCTGCGCAGACAAGGGCTTCATATTGGCAAGGTCTGCATTCATCTCTTCCTGAGTAGGCATGGTGTAATCGGCAATTCTTTCTTCCGGCTTTCTCAATATCTTCATTGGGACATTTACCGCCTTTGTGAATCCGAAGAATGTCCCCTCGGGCTGGAAAAATCCGATGGCAGTATTGTCATTTTCATCGTCAAAAGCAATTGATGCATTATAGACAGCAAAGGTCTTCTCGGCCCTCTCAATGGTGGCAATCCTTTCAAAGCAGGGGATCGGTGGGACGAGCAGGCAGGTTCGCATCTGCGCGCCTGCGAACTTGGTGCTTCCTTTCCTGTATTCCCTTGCCACGATGATCTTTCCCTCCCTGAGGTTCGCAATCATCTTCTCAAGGTGTCTTTCTTCTTTGACTTTGAAAATATCTTTCAGGCGGGCCATGAGAGCGCTTTTCTCCTCCTGGGACACAGAGAAATTGAAGCGCCCCTTGTCAGAATCGTAGAGTATCGCCTTGATGTTTTCCAGGCCGCCTATTGAGAATGATTTCTTCTTCTCTATCTCCTGCCTGAAGGCAGTCCTGTTTTCGTGGAAGCCTGGATCTGTCTGGAACTGAGTGAGGAAGAGAGAGATTAGTAATGGGACGGATCGGAGCACTGGCATCTCCTCAATACGAAAGCACGATCTTCGGGGTATGGATGCGGATCATGATTTCGGGGAAATATGTGATGATCAGGAGCGTGATAAGCATAAGGCCGAGGAAAGGCAGCGTGGAAAGGAAGACCCTCATCACTGGTTTCTTGAACCTGTAAGAAGCAAGGATGATGTTGATCCCGACCGGCGGATGGATATAGCCGATCTCCAGGTTGGTGATGAAGATGATGCCGAGGTGAACCGGATCGATTCCGAAGCTCGTGGCAATGGGGACGATCAGAGGGACCACCACTACGATGGCAGAGAAGATGTCCATGAGGAAGCCGACAACAATCAGGAAAACATTGAGGAGGAGGAGGAATACAAACTTGCTCGAGATGCTGGTCTGAAGGATCTCCAGGGTCTGCAAGGGGACCTGCTGATCGATGAGGTAGTTTGTGAGGCCCATTGCAACCCCCAGGATTATGATGACCCCTCCCTTTATAACAATGCTCTCGAGCATGACCTTGGGAAGTTTTTTGAGCGGGATGTCCCTGTAGATGAAGACCTCAACGATTGTCACATAGAATGCAGCAACGGCAGCAGCCTCGGCTGCCGTGAAAAATCCGCCGTAGATGCCGACGAAGATGATAATTGGAAGCGGGATCTCCCATGATGCCTCCTTGATTGCAGCCCATGCCTCTCTTTTTGAGAAGGGGACCTTCTTGACCTTCAATTTCATTCCCCTCCAAAAGGAATAAAGGACAACAATGAGGACCCTGACCACGCCCGGGACGATCCCTGCAATGAAAAGCTCCTCGACATTTGTGTTTGATACAACGCCGTAGAGGATTAGCGGCAGGCTGGGAGGGAAGAGAAGCCCAAGGCTCCCGGATGAGGTGATGAGGCCGAGCGAGAACATTTCAGGGTATTTCTCCTTCATTAGCGCCGGCAGAAGGATGCCTCCAAGGGCGATGATCGTGATGCCTGAGGCGCCCGTTAGGGCGGTCATCACAGCGCAGGCGATGATGCATACGATGGCAAGGCCGCCGGGCATCCATCCGATAAGGGCCTTGGACAGCCTGATGATGCGGTCCGCGCACTTGCTTTCTGCCATCACATAGCCGGCGTAGATGAACAGGGGAATGGCCACAAAGGCCGGTGTTGAGGTCAGGCGGTAGATCTCTCCCATCATTGCAGAGGTGTCCACATTGGCTATGAAGTGGAGAGAAAACAGGGTTGCCATTCCGATGACGACGAACAGGGGCACGCCCCAGAAGGCAAGCAAAATCAGAAGTGTGCTTACGGCAAGGCCCATGTTTTTCTACAATCCTCCCCTTCCGAATCTCGGCAGCCGTTTTTGTTGCCGTGCTTTTGCGTCCTTGCCCTTTCCTAAAAGCTTTCCTCCCCTGTCAACTGCTCCGATGAAGAAGCGCACAGAGATCATGGCGAATGCAAATGGAAGGATTAGCTGGAGCACCCAGATGGGAAGATGGAGCGCTCTTATGGATTCGCCGAGCTCGTATTCGTAGCGCACAAAGTCCAAAGCAGCCTCGGCCAGAAATATGCACACTACAACCCCAATTAGGTTGGAGATAAACTTGGAGATAATCTTTCCCTTTTTGGGGAGCAGGCGGGTGAATACATCCACATCTATGTGCGCATCCTGGCGCGTTGCAAGGCTTGCGCCGAGGAAACCCACCCAGAGGACAAGCTGCCTGAGCAGGACATCGGCCCAGATGAAACCCTGGGAGAACAGGGTCCTCATGATGATCTGTCCGAATGCCACGGCAACCATGATTGAGAGCGCAGTGATGGCCAGATATTTCTCCACGCGGGCGATGGCGCGTTCAAATTGCCTTAGCAATTTCATATTGACAAAATCCTATCACAGGGGCGTCATTTTTCAATTGAAACCCAGAAAGAAAACCCGTTTGTACCCCTTGAATACCATTCAAATGAGCATTATTATTTTAATCTGAAATGAATAGGTTTTACTTATTAGTTCTTCTCCTGCTTTCCATTGGCTGCACCACAAAGGTATGTGATGTGGGGTCCATCCCTGTTACCTCAAAGGATGTCTCTTTCAGGGCCAGCGTCTCAGAGGTGTATTATCCCGGGAGCGGAAAGGATTATGTAGGGCTTGCCCAGCTCCTGAAGGGGTATCTGTCCGAGGAGGTGCTGAAGTCCCTCGGTCACATGGTGGACAGCTCCGTGATCGAGGCAGAGGCAAGGAGGATTGACGAGAACACAAAGGCGCCCGAGGTTTTGGCCAGGATCAAGGACATCTATGGAAGAAACAGAAAGGCATATCTTAAGACCTTTGTAAGGGTTGTTTATGCGGAGAGGGTGCTCTACAACGAGGTGTTTATGAAGTCCAAAGAGATACACAAAGACCAATATCAAAAGGCACAAGGGTTTCTCAAGGCGGCTCTTGGGTCGCCTGCGTCATTTGCGAAAATCGCAGGAAAAAGGGGCCTGGATGTAAAGACGTTCCGGTTGTCCAGGAGAGAGGGGATTGTGCCGTTGGAAAGTAGGAAGACGAAATTGCCCCTCAGGGAGGCCTCGGGGTCAGGAGGAGAGATGGCAGCGCGGCTCCGGGGGCTGCTCAACGGAGTAAAGGAGGGAAAGGTTTATCCTCAAGTTATCGAATGGCAGGAGGGATATCAGGTGATAAGGCTGCTCAAGAAAAAGGGAGACACAGCGGTAATTGAGTCAATGAGCGTGCCCAAGAGGGATTACGATGATTGGTTCTGGGAAAAGGCCAAAGCCGTTCCTGTGAAGATATATGATAAGGCCATAAAGAATAAGCTTCTGAACGAGGTCAGCTGGGCCAAACAGATTTCTTTGTAGTTGACAATGGCTTAAAGGATTTGATAAGTTATTTTTGTAATCGCTGGGGGTGTCTTGCCCGCCTTAGGCGGGCGGACTGAGAGCTATACCCCTTGAACCTGATCAGGGTGATACCTGCGAAGGGAAGCGGTGAAATCAAGCCACTTTGGGTGTATAGCTCAAGTGGCTGTTTTTTTAGGTGGATTTGAAGAAAAGGGGGAATGGCATGAACAAGAAGGCGAAAAAGGGGATCTTCAGCTCTGTAGGTGAGAAAGATGTTACAAAGGCCATCGTTGGCGGATTCGCCAAGCAGTTTGAGGAATATGTAGAGAGCGATGTCATCATCATTGGGGCAGGGCCAAGCGGGCTTATGGCCGGCCGTGAGCTTTCCAAGCGCGGCCTCAAGGTCCTCATCATTGAGAGGAACAATTATCTTGGGGGCGGCTTCTGGATCGGCGGGTATCTCATGAACAAGGTTACTTTAAGGGGGCCTGCAGATAAGATCCTTGATGAGCTCGGAGTTCCATACGAAGAGTTCACCAAAGGCCTGTTTGTGGCAGACGGCCCGCATGCCTGCTCCAAGCTCATTGCTGCGGCATGTGATGCAGGGGTGAAGTTTGCCAACCTGAGCATTTTTGATGATGTTGTCCTGAGAGAGGGAAACAGGGTGGCAGGCGCTGTAATCAACTGGACGCCCGTGTCAGCCATGCCCAGGGAGATAACCTGTGTTGACCCGATTGCCCTCGAGAGCAGGATGGTCATTGATGCCACTGGCCACGATGCATGCGTAGTGAAGAAGCTCGAGGAGCGGGGCCTTATCAAGGCAGTGGGCTTCGGAGGAATGTGGGTGGATCGTTCTGAAGACCTTGTGGTGGAGCACACAGGCGTTGCGCATCCGGGGCTTGTGGTGACAGGCATGGCTGTGGCGACGCTTTACGGGCTGCCGAGGATGGGGCCGACATTCGGCGGCATGCTCCTGTCAGGAAAAAAGGGAGCAGAGGCTGTGCTTAAGGCTGTCGGCGCAAAGGTCTGAACAAAAGGTGGATGGAGATATACATTTACGATGGATCGAGGAGTTCTAATCTCAATGTCCCTGAGATTGCGCAGTATGCAAGGGAGCAGCTCAGGAAAGCTATTGTGGAGGTCAGGAGGGACATCGTGCAAAGGTCTCCTCAGAAGCTGCCTGAGGCGGCACGGGCATTTGCCCGCGCAAAAGTCCTTAATCCCATGAAGAAGATTGAGGACAGGGAGCCCCTTTACGGAGAGGTCAGTTACGAGGAAAACCGGATGAGCGATGCGAAAAATATGACCTTTGGAAACATCTACGACGGTTTCGTCATCCAGGAGCATTTTGGGAATTACATTCCAAAAGAGGAGCTGACCCTTCGAAGCATCCATATTGTTTTAACAAACCAGCTTCTTGCCACATTTGATGAGGGAGACTTGAGGTATCATATAAGGAGCGGGATCTTTGGCATCCCAAGCCTGATATCCTTAACAGGGCTTGTTGAAGGGCCTGCGAGGCCGCGCGAGTTCTATCTTTTAAAGCAGAGCATGGGGCCGCGCTGGGATGGGGCTGCAATGGCCCAGTCTGCAGAGGAGTTCAGGGACAGGATGGTGGATCACAACGATCCCAGGCTGACAGAGATCATGAAGGGATATGTGATGCAGGCTGCATTCTATAATCTGACAGGGGCACCGTTCTGCGAGGATGTCAATTGCCGGCTCTTCAATGCCCACTGGCAGGAGGAGATGATCAAGGCACAAATCACCAGTCCCTATGAATTTTGTCCCGAGCACGAAAAGGCACTTAAAGCACTTCATCAGGGTAAGGGGGGAGAGGGTAGCCCGCCAGAGGCTGGTGCTCAGCCGAAGGCTGATGCGCCTAAGGAGCAGCCTGTGGCGCAGGTGAGGGGGAGAACATGACCCAGATTGAGATTGCACGAAAAGGAAAAGTCTCTCCGGAGATGAAGAGGGTAGCCCTGAAGGAAGGGTGCGACCCCGAAATCATCCGTGCGGGCATTGCCCAGGGCACGATTGTCCTCACCAAGAACAGGCTCAGGCCTGTGGAGATAGAACCGATTGCTATCGGAGCGCCGCTCAGGATCAAGGTAAATGCCAATATAGGGTCATCCGGAGAGAGGTCGAGCGTAGAGGAGGAGCTCGAGAAGCTGAAGACTTCAGTAGAGGCCGGTGCAGATACAGTCATGGACCTGAGCACCGGAGGTGATGCAGATACCATCCGTAGGGCCATTATCAAGTCATCCCCCATACCTGTGGGAACAGTGCCTGTATATCAGGCAGCCCTTGACTCAAGGGGCAAAGGCAAGAGCCTGGTTGAGCTCTCTCCGTCCGAGTTTTTTAAGGCAGTGGAGAAGCACCTTAAGGACGGAGTTGACTTTGTCACCGTGCACTGTGGACTCACACAAGCCGGGCTTGAGCGGCTTAGGAAACAGGGCAGGGAGATGGATATTGTGAGCAGGGGCGGGACGCTCATGATGGAGTGGATGGATTACACGGGCAAGGAGAACCCCTTTTATGAGAGGTTTGATGAACTGCTCGGCCTTGCAAAAAAATACGATGCTGTCCTTAGCCTCGGAGACGGCTTGAGGCCCGGCGCCCTGGCTGACGCTTCAGACCGGGCACAGATCCATGAGCTGATTGTCCTTGGAGAGCTGGCCCAGAGGGCAAGGGAACAAGGGGTCCAGACCATGATAGAGGGCCCTGGCCATGTCCCTTTGGATCAGATTTCTGCCAATGTATTGATGGAGAAAAAGCTTTGCAAGGGCGCGCCATTCTATGTGCTTGGCCCTCTCGTAACGGATGTTGCCCCTGGCTACGACCACATCACATCCGCAATTGGCGGTGCATTGGCAGGAATGGCCGGTGCTGATTTTCTATGCTATGTGACGCCCTCAGAGCACCTTCGCCTCCCGACCATTGAGGATGTCCGGGAAGGTGTCATGGCTTCAAGGATTGCAGCCCATGCCGCAGACATTGCCCGCGGAAACCCCAGGGCCTGGGAATGGGATGTGAAGCTTTCCAGGGCAAGGAAGTCCATGGACTGGGAAAGCCAGTATTCTTTGTCCATTGACCCGAAGAAGGCCAGGAAGCTCCGCGAAGCAAGCCTTCCCCGCGACAAGGATGTCTGCACAATGTGCGGGGAGTTCTGCGCCATCAAGAAGCAGCAGAAAAGAATAATAAGGGTCCTGCCATGAGCACAGAGTCTTTTGATCTCGCAGGCCGTTATACCATCTACATCAACGGGTTCCGTGACGAGGCAGCCAGGGAGGCAGTGGCCGCCTACCTTGAAACAGTAATGAGGGGGAAGACCCTGGAGGAGCTTAGGGAGTCTTTGGAGAATCTTCCCTTCCTTCTCATCCGTTCTGCCTCAGGAGTGATCATCCAGAAGCTCAAGGAGCGGCTGGAAGAAAGAGGGGCCTCTCTTGATATTGTTTCTTTGACTCAGCCGCCAACAGAAGCAGTGGCTCCTCCACCCGAAGAGACCGCTCCTCAATCTCATCCCCCTGTTTCAGCGCCCCTCATAAGTCCAATCCCCCAAGCAGGGCCCGGCATAGAGCAGCCCCCTCATGGTGAGGCCGCCGCTGCTCCACGGATGGAGACCATTCCTTGGGAGGATCGGGAAGAGCAGGGATTCTTTGCCTCGTTATGGGCAACATTCACAGAGGTAATGTTCTCGCCCTCGGAGTTCTATTCAAAGATGCCGCCAAAGGGCAAGGTCGGCTCTGCTCTCCTCTACGCAGTTTTATTGGGAATACTTGGGCTTATCCTTTCAGCGCCGACCTTCTTCCTCCTGCAGTTTCCCATTGCGAAGAGCCTTTCCCTTCCCACAGAAGACTTCTATGCGCTGCTCCTTGGGTTCTATACATTCGCAGTGTTCTTTTCACCGCTCATTATTATTCTGATATATTTTGTGCTTGCTGCAGTGTATCACCTCTGCATCCTTCTGGTTGGGGGGAGCGGAGGGTTTGATGCCACACTCAAGGTTATTGCGTATTCAGCATCTACCAGCGTGTTCCAGGTCCTCCCCTATGTCGGCGGATTTGTTGGTGGGATATATTCCGTTGTGCTCTGGGCGATCGGATTTCAGAAGGCTCACAAACTCTCTCCGGTGCGGGCAGGCTTTGCAGCGCTCCTACCTATCATTGTGGGCATTGTCTTGTTTGTTTCAATCATTGCCCTAACCGTCCTCTTTCTCGGTGCAGCCTTCCTCCAGGGTCTTTCTCAACGCCTCCAGATATAGAAGCTGTTTTTCCCTCCCCGAAAGGCATGTCCGCCTCAGGAGGAGAGAGGGCAGAGTGAGTGGGAATTTGAAGATTTTGCAAGTTCCCGGGGCTTGACACTAACTTAAGAAGTGTTAAAAAGAATAAGGGCTGGCCAAGGGCCTTTGAAGTCAAGCTACTACCCCAGGAGTTAAATGGCGAAAATGAAAGATACATTATTGAAAAAGAGGGGACGATATAATACCTCGGGTCTGGTGGAGGCCCAGTTTGAGGCGGGATCTCGCAGCAGAGTGCTCAAGAATCTATTAGGGATCAAAAAGAAGAATGAGATGGATAGGATCGAGGCAGAAGCGTTGAAACGCACTGTGGATACAATTATCCGATGGTATGATGTTAACCACCGTTTCAACGCCGAGGATATTTGCCATATTCAAAAGATTTGGTTGGGAGATATATATGAATGGGCAGGGAAATATCGGCAGGTTAATTTAAGCGTACGAGACTTCACTTTTGCAGCGGCATCTCAGATCCCCAGATTGATGGATGAATATGAGGATGGTCCTCTTCGAAGGCATACACCATGCAATTTCAAATCAATTGATCGCTTAATTAAAAGCTTGGCCGAAGTTCATACGGAACTTCTTATTTATCCATTTCGGGAAGGGAACGGAAGAGTAGCCCGTATTTTGGCAACTCTGATGGCATATCAAGCGGGTATCCCATTGCTGGATTTCAGAACGATTCGGGGGAAGGGAAGGCAGAAATATATTGCCGCTGTTCGGGCAGGCATGGACCGGAACTACTTACCGATGGAGATGATTTTTAGAACGGTTCTTCGGCGAACCTTGAGTGGGGCCTGAAATAGTCCAACTTTGTATCGGGCTGACTTTATATGCTTTCAATGCCTGGAGTATGGCCCTTGGCAGGGTTCCCAGCTCAATGGCTGTTGAACTTCCAACATTTGTAATGAGCGACTTTTCATATTTCTCAGGATCGCGTGAATGGGGATTTGTTTCAAACAAACTCTTTTTACGCATTAAGTAATTATATCACAAAATAAAATACGGAGGAAATTGAGCTGATATTCTCTATGGTTTCCTAAAAGAAGGAGTCCTCTGTTGATAACTCAAGGAAAATACAATAGAATTTTAATGGGCCACTGTAGCTCAGTCGGAAGAGCAGGCGATTCGTAAAACGATCAGGCAATTTTGAGGGGTTGCTGTGAAATTAGTAACTTCCAGCAACCCCTTGATATTTTTTCGCTTTTCGCGATCCTATAGATTCTACTGATTCTATGGTTTCAACTGAAAAAGGGGACCTGCCGGTCATCGTATTGTCCTTATATTTCCCCTTATGGGCGAGCATACTAAATCAACATGGGACAAAAAGGAACATACTGCCCGAGCTGTGGTGTCGAGACGGAGGTCACCGTTATGGTCGCGTACGGAGACGAGACTCGACACTGCAGTATATGTGGGCTCAGGCTTGATGACATCAAAGAATCTGTCCATCCCTCTATCCCAAGAGTCGTCATGGCAGAGGACTCATCCCTTCTGAGAGAGATGGCCTCTGATGCCCTGAAAGACGCTAAACTGGCAGGAGAGGTCTTATCATGCGACAATGGCCGGGAGTTCGTAGATGCCTGCAGAAAAATTTTCCAGGAGAAAGAGTCTCTGGGCCTGGCAATCCTGGATATCAATATGCCTATTCTCGGGGGGATCGAGGCTGCCCATGAGTTAAGGGCGATGGAGAAAGACTTTGAAAGGCCTTTCATCACCCCTATTCTTTTCTTCAGTGTGAGGACATGCGACCAGAGCCTCAAGGAGGCCCTGAACACCTGTCATCCTTCAGTCTATGTGAATAAAGGGGTGATCTCTTCGCCTGAGAAGCTGGCCCAGAGGATCTGCACCGTTGTCAGGAAGCTCCTCTCTTCGCATAGGGAAGGCTGGGATTTATCAATCTAATCCTCTCTTCTTATAACAGGAAGCGTGAGGGTGGTATCCGCCAAAAGGGTGGTTTCTCGCCATCGGGAGGCGAAGATTCCGTGTCTGACCTGCCCCCAAAACTGATCCCGATGTTAAGTTAGTATAAACTAACCCGAAGGTGCTCCAGCTAAAAGTGGCGGCCTGTGTTGATAAGTTAAGGAAAATACAATAGAATTTTAATAGGCCACTGTAGCTCAGTCGGAAGAGCAGGCGATTCGTAAAACGAACAGGCAATTTTTAGAGATTGCCGTAAAATTAGTGAGTTAATGCAACCTCTTGATATTTTTTCGCTTTTCGCGATTCTATAGATTCTACTGATTCTATGGTTTCAGCTGAAAATGATGATTTTCGGAAAAATTTGGATCAGTTTTTGGGGGCAGGTCAGGATGACATCTTAATTGGGCATCTACAATTTTATTATGTAGTCTAATAATTCTGAATGGAGTTGGTGGGGACTCATAAATAGAGTATGAAACACACAATTTATTTGTTAGGATATATTATAGAAATTTCTCCCGATCGATGTTCCACAATAATTTCAGGTTCTTTTTCAAAAGAAATAAAAATACCGGGATCTTTTTTATTTTGGTCGGACCGCATTGACTCTCCAACATGATATACTTCTTCGGAAATTCCAAGCTGACGACAGGCATTGGCCACGGAATATCCTTTAGATACCAAATTATCAACCTCCTCAACAATTTTAAAAAGTTGAGGATTTCCAAAGACTCTATTAACTTTATGGTTAGCAGACTTTCGGAGCTCCACATATGGCTGCGCCACATCTGCACCAATTAGTACACTTGGTCCCCCCCCTGAAATTGAATTCTTCATAACATAACCCTCTCTCACACCCATTATCCCACCTTGAGTATTTGCTACCGCCGAGACAACATTTTCTCCAGATTTATTCATTAAATCTATTCTTCCTCCTTCTTCTGTGACTCCAACTTTTATAATTCTGGTATATTCATGATTCCAGATTGAAATTTCTCCGCCAGCAGCGCGTGACACTGCCTGGATGAGCGGTCTTCCATTATTGTCTCGGATCTCCACCCACCCGCCTTCACTATCGGCTTCGACAACAAGAACTGCATCTCCCATATTATTGACCACTTCGATTTTTCTAGTGCGGATAAAATCATAAGTTCGGAAAGGAGATAAAAGATATAAAATATATAATGAAAAGTGTACCCCAGCGGGAAAAGCTATAAGCACTGCTAATACGAAAGCGGCGTCCAAAAAATTACGCACAAATGCGCTTTGTATTGTATCCCCATATTTTATCCACACAATTATCACTATTGCGGCGACCCCCATGATAACAAGGTCTGACCGTTCAAGTATCCACTCCCAAATCGATTTTGTCCTTAAGGGGTTTTTTGAATTATTCATTCGTTCCTCCTTTTGTATTTTTCCTTTACTTTCGGATTATGTCATAATCGTAGAGAATATAAAGCTTAAATACTCAGTGGAGATGCCCCGGCCCAAAAGGGTCATCCTCTGTTGATAACTCAAGGAAAATACAATAGAATTTTAATAGGCCACTGTAGCTCAGTCGGAAGAGCAGGCGATTCGTAATCGCCAGGTCAGGGGTTCGAATCCCCTCGGTGGCTCCAATTAAGAATTATTGATCATGTGTATTAAGGGGAAATATTGTAATGGATATTGAACCCCTGACCTTGAGGGCAGGGTTCACGTTGGCTGAGAATCCGCTTAAGGCGGAAAGGGGAGAGGGTAATAGAAAGCAAATTATGAAGAGAATTTTTATCTTTTTCGTCATTCTGGCGTTCTCGGTCGGAGGAATTTCCTTGGTTTCGTATGCCAAGAATGGCCCGCGTCTGTCCATAAAGGATAAGAATGTGGATTTTGGGATACAGGATATCCAGGACGAACTTGAGAAGACCATACTGATTAAAAATGCTGGGGGCGAAAGTCTTTTAATCCGTTCAGTTGAGGCAGACTGCGGGTGCACAGCAGCATTGCTTTCATCCCAAATTGTTCCTCCTAAGGGCGAGGCCAGTCTTCTGGTAAAGATACAAGTGAAGGATTTTCAGGGGGATTTCAGCAAGAATGTTACCCTGCACACAAATGACCCGGAGGCTTTGAGCTTCACCATTACTGTGTCAGGAACAATGAAGAGGATATTTGCGTTTGATACCAAAATCCTCGATTTCAATGTGGTTCATGCAGGGAAGGGCGCAACCCTGTCATTCGCTATACAGCGTGTGACAGAAGAGAAGGTGAAAATTAAAGGGATAGAGGCAGCCCCATCCTATCTTCGCATTGAAGATGTCCATAGTCCTGATGGCATCTTTACTTTTATAAAGGTCTCATTGTCGGAAAAGACTCCCCCGGGAGACTTTAAGGGCTCTGTCCGCATAAAGACATCATCTAAGATAATTCCCGAATACACGATCCCTGTCCGGGCGAAAGTCCTGCCCTGATTTCAGGATGAGCCCACAGCGCGATGATGTCCAGGCGATCTTTTCAGGGATCGTCTCTTCCTACGATTTTCTAAACCATTTTCTTAGTCTTGGAATGGACTTCCTGTGGAGACGGACATTGGCAAGGAGCCTTTCACTGCATGACGGGGAATATGTCCTTGATGCGGCCTGCGGGACCGGTGACACGGCACTCGCCATCGCACGGACCTGGAAGGTAAATGTTTTTGGATTGGATTTCTCAAGGGAGATGCTCATTCGCGGCAGGGAAAAGGCAAGGGGAACAGTAATAAGTTTTCTCCAGGGGCGTGCTGAAGATGCTCCCTTCCAGAGCGCGAGCTTTGATGCCATCTCCATTGCATTCGGGATCAGGAACCTTCCTGATGAAGCTGCCCGGATGAGGGGGCTTATGGAATTCCATCGCCTCCTGAAGCCAGGCGGCCGGCTTGCAGTCCTGGAGTTTTCCCATCCCACTTTTTCCCCGGTCCGGGCCTATATAAAGTATCTCGTTCCTTTTATCGGAAATTTCTTATCCCGGAGCAAAGCCTATACCTACCTCAGGGACACTATTGCAGAATTTCCGGATCAGAAAACCTTTGCCGGAATGATGACAGGGGCAGGATTCAGGCAGGTCAGATGGATGGATTTCACTGCCGGGGTTGCCACGTTTTATATCGGGGAGAAACCCCTATAAACTGTCCAGAATCTCTATGATTTTTTTCGGAGGGATGCGGTCCCAGAGGTTTTTCCCCGCCTTAAAGTAGCGAAGGTTCCCTTCCCTGTCGAAGATGAAGATAGATGGGATGGCGTAGTTATTGACCCTGTCATAGACACCGTACATCTTGATGACCGAATAGTTCTTGTCTGAGAGGAGTTGGAAGGGAAGGCGAAGCTCCTTGGCCAGGTGCGCAGAGATCCACAGGGGCTCCTTGCTTACGGCCACAAGCACTGCGCCTCTTTTGGCGATCTCCTCATAGGAATTGCGCAGCTCCACGAGCTGCTCCCGGCAGAAAATTCACCACCACTTTCTGAAGAAGACCAGGACAATGGAATTCTTCCCATGAAGAGAGCTGAGGGTAAAGGTGCTCCCGCTGCTGGAGGGAATGGAGAAGTCCAGGGCCTTTTCTCCAACCCTCAGGGTGGGTGCAGGATTTTCCAGGAAAAAGCGGTTCAGCGGGAATGAAGACCTGCATGACATGATTAAAGGGATGAGGAGGATCGAGACCCTTATCGTTCTTGTGAATGTCATTTCCAATAAATTTTCAGGACCATGATCAGCAAGGCAGGGAAGAGGAGGATAATTGCATAGATAGGGGTGGAGGGGAAACCAGTGCACCCCCATCCCCTGTCTTTGGGGCAGGCTGTTTTTTCCAAAGGGGCCTCAACCCTGTCAAAGAGCTCTGGGCTGAAAGCAGCCATGGCAAAGAGATAATTTATTGTCTGCTTCCAGATATGGGGCATGGCGACCCTGTTCTGGAATTCAGGAATTCCGTCTCCATTAAAATCTTCGGTAATCTCCACTTCTCCCATGAGGTCAGTGCCGGGCGTGGGGAGTTCATGGAAACAGACCCTAAGGGCATCCTGCACCCTTTGCTCCATTGAGGGATTTCCTTTCCATGCCTTGGCCAGTGCAAGGGCAAGCTCGTTGATATATCCGAATCCCGATGTCTGTTTGAGAAGGTGCGGCAGGAGATCGTTTTCATAAAGATGTTCTGCTTGGTCCTGAATCCTGGGATCGTTTTCAGGAACGACCCGAGCCGGCCAGATGAGCCAATATCCTCCTCTTCCGCCCAGGTATTTCACGAACCTCTTTGCTGTTGGGTCATAGGAGGAGAGGATTACTGCCTTTAGCTCCTCTGCGCGGACCATCCAGCCCTCAACGACTTCCGGCGACTCACCCAAAACCCTTCCAGCTTCCACAGCGCTAATGAGCCCCAGGTAGGTGGTGACGGCGCCGTGCAGGGTCTGTGTGAAGGCCGGATTGTCGTCCTCGTTGGCCTTGCACTGAAGGTTGTTGACTGGGTCCTTGCATGTCCTCAGAAGCTCTGCGGCCAGTCGCACAGCCGGATACACTTCCTTCAGGTATTCGCTCCTCTTGCACGGGTCGTCTATGAACTTTGCATGTGAGACCAGCGTCCACAATGCGAAGCCGGTTTCGTCAATCTCAAAGGGAGGAACAGTCATTCCTATTGTGCCGTCAGCATAGTAGTTCGTGTACCAGGAGCCTGCCGGCGCATCCGATATGGTCGTTTTCCTTTGGACACGTGCATAGAACAGATTGTGCTTTGTGACAAGCTCATGAAATCCGGCAATGTCCAGGGCAAGGTTGAAGAAAGAGCCGTCCCTTGACCAATCCTGGCCGTAGTTGGGCTGGAGGGCGATGGAGGCCACAATCGCACCCGAGTCCCTGTCCTGTCCCACCTTTAGGGAGATTAAGGCTCTCTTTGAGAACTTGATGATTTGCGGGTCTGATGTCCTCGGAAGAGTGGCTTTTGAGAGCCACTTCTTCCAGTATTCCTCTGTTGAGGCAAGATGCTCCCCGTATGGAGTTGAGCGGGCCCCATCAAGGAGGGAGAGGGCATCATGCGCGATCTCTGCAAATGCAAAGTAAATGGTGAATTCAGCGCTGTTAAGATCATTGAAGTTTATTGGATATGAAAGGGCTGCGTCGGCCTGGCATCCGGCAATTGATGATCCAGACAGGGCGGCTGCAGTGGTTGTGATATTTGAAAATGCACCCTGTTGCTGATTGACCCATCCGAAGTCCTTTGAACATGAAGTGAAGTCATCCCTTCCGCACTGGTGCCCTGTTGGTGTAGGCTGGCTTCCAATGGCAATGAACTTCCCGTCCTCCTGGAGTCCCTCTATGAAGTCGTCCACCTCTGATTGTGACGCTAAAGGTTTGCCCAGGAGAGGCTCCAGAATGGAGAAGTTTCTCTTGTTCGTGATGAAATGGAGCAGGGCCTGCCTTTCAGAGCTGTAAGCAACTGCGAAATCGTTTCCTGAGTCGTCCTTGTGGACCGGAAAACCTTCAACCTTTGAAAGCCCTGGCGCCAGGTTCTCATAATAGATAAAGCTTGCAGATGTAACTGCAGATCCGTAGAGCCTTTCAATCAGATAATGCCTTACCAGGACATCCTTGTCCGGAAGCACAAAATCATACTGGGTGACCTTGAGGCCGAGCCCGGGGTGAAAGAAATGTGTCACGAGGACATTTGAATCCTCTGTCAGGTATGTCTGTCCGAGGGACCAAAAGGGGTCTTTGAGCCAGATCAATACGCCAGTTGTCCCTGTGAAGTAATAAATCCCTGCAAATGAGCCCATGTTTTCTGCAAGGACATTTGGCCTTCTGTAAAGGCCGTAGGTCCCCGGAGCATCCTTGGGTGTCCACCGTATGTTACAGGTGTAGCCAGGCCAAATATGTTTTGTCATGTAATTGAGATGGTCGTAAAAGCTCGGGCTCGGCCATCGCAGCACTGTAAGCTCACCCCAGAGAGAGATGCCTGCGCTCAGGCCCCCGTTGCCTACAGCGCCGTTGATGTTCGTGGCACCTGTCCAGTGCTCCATGCCGTCAACATGCGTCTTCGCATCAGGAGGACAGGTGTCCCCAGCCCATACCTGCATAATAAAAAAAATAGAAAAAATAGGGACAGCGCCTATTTTTCCGATCTGCTTCAATCTGCTGATGCTCCCAAAAGGGGCTCTATTGGCGTTCATTTTGCTCTCCTTGGCCATTTCAGATACTTTCTTTTGGAAAGTGTCCTTATATTTCCTCCCATTTCCTTGACCCTAAGAATGATCATGGCGCTGGACTCCATGACGCTCGTCATCTGAAGGGCCTCTTCCAGTGTCCTGCCAACAGCGAATGACCCGTGTCCCCTGACCATGATAGCACGAAACTTCTTTAGCACACGTGGCAAGAACCGCTCCATCTCAGGGGAGGCGCTTGCCCTGGCAAAAGTTATAACTGGGATTCTTGGGAGATAAAAGGACCCCTCCACATCTATTGGCACAATCTCGTCGCTGACAAGTGAGAGGGCAGTTGCAGATATGGGATGGGCATGGATTACTGCGCAAGCACCGGTGTCCCTCAGGATGGCGCGATGGACATCTTTTTCCATGGAGGCTGCTTCAGAACCTTTTGAGCCCATGGCCATTCCTGTTTTCACGATGTCTTTCTTCTTTAGGAATCCCAGCATGGTGCCGTGACGGGTGATATAGAGGGATTGTCCCTCGCGGATGCTCATATTTCCACTGTGCGAGCCCACGAGCCCCAGCTCAAGGAGCGCCCTTCCTATTCTTTGGAAATTATTATTTTTTGTCATTGCGAGGAGTGAAGCGACGAAGCAATCCCTTCTCTATGGCCAGTAGCGTGCCAGGGCAAAATCATAGTAAGAGCCGATCAAGGCAAAGCCGGCCGCCACGATCTTGCCATCAGTCTGGATCCCGAGGGCAAGGATATAGTCGAAACCGTTGCCAATGGCGGTAGTGGCAATACCGCCGGTGCCGAATGAGGGGTCCAGTGTGCCATCGGAGAAATAGCGTGCCAGGGTGTAATAATAGTTGAAGTCTTTGTAATATTCCCCGGCCAGAACAATCTTGCCGTCGGTCTGAATTCCGAGGGTATGGACATAGTCGTGACCGCTGCCAATTGCTGTTGTGACTGTACCGGCAGTTCCGAAGGTTGAATCCAGCGTGCCATCAGAAAGGTAGCGTGCCATGGCAAAGTCATAGTTGGTGCCGTTATTAGATCGTCCAGCCACTACAATCTTGCCATCTTCCTGTATCCCGAGAGCATAAGCCTCATCGGTGAAGCTGCCAATGGCAGTGGTGACTGTACCGGCATTTCCGAAGGTTATATCCAGGGTGCCAGTCGTGAGATATCGTGCCATGGCGAAGTCTTCGGTGCCGCCTATCCGGGCATACCCGGCCGCCACGATCTTGCCGTCCGACTGTAGAGCGAGGGCCTGGGCATAATCATAACTATTGCCAATATCTGTGGTGACAATGCCGGAGGAGCCAAAGGTCAAATCCAGACTCCCAGCTGCATTACCGGTAGTAGGTGATCCGGTGGTGAAGCTCCAGATATAATCCGCAGCCATTGGGTTGCCAGCAATATCCTTGACCCCTGTTGTCACGGTCACTGTGAAGGTGGTGTTGTATGCAAGATCGGCTGATGGTGTCAATGTGGCTGTTGTGCCCTCGTAGCTTACTGTGCCTGTAGCTCCCTCAATGGAAAATGTTGATTCATTTATGCTTGTTGCGTTCATTACTTCACTGAAGGTGGCCGTGATTGTAGTGGTGATGGGGACACCGATTGCCCCATCAACCGGGCTCACCGAGACGATCGTGGGCGGGATGGTGTCTCCGCCGCCATCTCCATTTTTCCCGCATCCGCCGCTTCCCGCCAGGGAACTAGTGTTATGTCCCATAAATAAGTTGAATAAATGCCGTCCGTATGATAGGATCTATGGTATAAAGGAGGATGCCTATGCGCACTGGACGACCCAAACAAGAGATCCATTTGACCCCTACCGAACGAGACCATCTTCAGGCGTTGGCGGCGTCTCGGTCCCTTCCCCACGGGCTGGTCATGCGAGCCCGCCTCATCTTGATGGCCGCCGATGGTCTCCTGAACAAGGACATTGCCGAGAGGCTCTCCCTCACC